>TARA_R110001592_G_scaffold1790_3_pt1 | contig 11942 bp, 7 predicted proteins | sample TARA_R110001592 | Tara Oceans TARA_R110001592 (sample SAMEA4398387) | marine metagenome | biome: Polar Biome; feature: [SRF] surface water layer (ENVO:00010504); material: water (ENVO:00002006), including particulate matter (ENVO:01000060) such as... | depth 5 m
CATTAATCAAGGGCGGAATCTATTAATCCTCTTGAGAGTCCTTGTCCAGTACTTTCATGAGGTCACAATTTATGAAAATTAAAATCAGCTAAACAATTCAAGGAAGGGGGGGAGTTTTCCTTTTTTAGAGAAAGTAGTGGCGTGCCCACTTCCAACCATAAGAAACAATTTTGACTTAAGTACAATATGGTTTTGAAAACAGGATATAAAGGCTCTTTGTAGTAAAAAAAAATACAAACCTAAACTTTGCAATACCATTGCATTGCTTAGCCGCGTATATTTACGTGAAATGAAAATAGCGTGCTACATATTGAGTTTTTACTTTATGGCCCTAGCAGGGCTAGCATGCGCGGACGCTCAACCCTTAGACACTACAGGATACTCTATTTCAGTTTTTGAGAGCAATAATGGAGACCATAATAACCAAAAGAGTAGTTGGGATGGTTGTTCTCCAATATGTGTATGCCATTGCTGCCACGCGCATTTTCTATCAATATCAGCAGTCAACTTCACGCACCCTGTGAAATTACCTGTGATTATCTCTTCTTATTTTCAAGATTTCAGAAGTATTGAAATCTCCGGATTCCTCAAGCCTCCAAGGTCATAATTTTCAGTGTTTAGGAGGATAAGTATGTCTCATCGAAAAAGTCTTTAAACAAGATTTCAAGTCAGCAGTCATTCTGATAGCCTGTTAGCACTCCTTCAGATGTCTTTTCTCAAAGGCATCCTTTCATTCAATGTTCAATACTATTTGTACAGCTTGAAAAAACTGAATAGGAAAAAAAGGAAAAAGAGAAGGAATAAAATCACTGCCAAATGGGCAATCAAATGGTTTTTCATTGTGCTGTTCTGCCTCATCCTGCTCGCAGCGATGGTGGCTCGTGTCCATCACTTCTTTTCTGTCCATGTCAAATAATTAATAACTCGTATGATCAATAAAATCATTTCTTTTTCAATAAAGAATAAATTCATCGTGGGCCTGCTTACGATGGCACTCATTGGTGTTGGGATATACTCCATGTCCACAATCAACTTAGGTTCTGTTCCTGATATTACCAACAACCAAGTGCAAGTAATTACGGTATCCCAGAACTTGGCTACCGAAGATATTGAACAGTTCGTCACTTACCCTGTCGAGCTGGCAATGGGAAATCTACCGGGGGTAGAGGAAATACGCTCTGTCTCTAGGTTTGGTCTTTCGGTAGTCACAATTGTGTTTGAAGATAAAATAGGGACTTATCTACCGAGGCAGCTCGTCCAGGAAAAATTGAATGTGTTAAAAGAAACTATTCCAAAAGAGTTTGGAAGTCCCTCGATGGGGCCAATCTCTACTGGCCTTGGACAAATTTATGAATATACCATTCGGCCAAAGGATGGATATGATACCGCATATTCAGCAATGGAATTACGTACCATCCAGGAATGGATTGTGAAACGACAACTCACTTTGCTTGAAGGGGTAGTCGAAGTCAATTCTTTTGGAGGTTTCATCAAGCAATACGAAGTAGCAATAAACCCAGATAAACTTAACGCCATGAACGTGAGTATCTCTGAGGTATATGAAGCCCTGCAACGTAACAATGTTAATACGGGTGGAGCATATATCGAGAAGAACAAAATGGCCAACTTTATTCGTGGTGAAGGGCTAGTGCGCACCTTGGATGATATTGAAAACATCTCCATAAAGAATGTAAATGGCCTTCCAATATTAATCAGGGATGTTGCTGAAAAAGTCCATTTTGGATATCAGGTAAGGTACGGAGCATTCACCCAAGATGGTCATGAAGCAGTCGGTGGAATCATCATGATGCTGAAGGGATCCAACCCGAATGCGGTCATACAAAATGTAATTGAGCGAATGGCAGAAATTGAAAAATCGCTTCCTGAAGGGCTTGAATTTAACGCATACCTTGATCGAAGTTCTCTAATTGAACGAACTACAAGCACTGTTAGTAAAAACCTCATCGAGGGAGCACTCATCGTTATTTTCGTCCTTGTTGTTCTTTTGGGGAGTCTAAGAGGTGGTATCGTAACGGCATCATTAATTCCTCTCTCGTTGCTTTTTGCCTTCATTCTCATGAAAGCTACGGGTGTATGGGCCAACTTGATGAGTCTTGGGGCCATTGATTTTGGAATCATCGTTGACGGTGCTGTGATTATTGTAGAAGGCACAGTGTATGAAATTGAAAAGCGGGTAAGGGCTGGTAAGAATAAGTTTGATCAGGCTCAAATGGATGAAATAGCATATGAATCTGGAAGCACCATGATGAATGCCGCTTTTTTCGGACAGCTCATCATTCTTATCGTATTCACTCCTATTCTTTTTCTGACAGGTATAGAAGGCAAGATGTTCACTCCTATGGCCTACACATTTGGGTATGCTGTTATCGGTGCAATTATTCTATGCCTGACATACGTACCAATGATGACAGCATTATTAATGCGTCCAATAAGTAACCCCAAAAATTGGTTCGCTAGGTTAGAAAACGGAATTCACAAGTTTAGCGAAAGGATTATCAGCGTTTTAAACAAGGTATATCACCCATTGATTGTTGGAGCCCTAAAGTTACGATTATTAGTTATAGGCATCGCTTTGGCTCTACTCGTTGGAGCAGGGTTCGTTTTCTCTAAAATGGGAGGTGAATTTATCCCTCAATTGGATGAGGGTGATTTGGCCATGCAAGCGCTCATTCGTCCGGGCAGTGGGCTCAATGAAGCTATTGATGTATCTATTAAAATAGAGAATATTTTAAAGGACAATTTTCCAGAAATAACAACAGTTGTTGCCCGAATTGGAGTGGCTGACATACCCACAGACCCTATGCCTTTAGACATAGCCGATATGTATATAATTCTGGAGAAAGATAGAGAAAAATGGGTGTCGGCAGACTCGAAAGAAGAGCTTATTGAGAAGATTAAAGAGAAGTTGGACATACTTCCAGGTGTTAACCTTGTATTTACCCAGCCTGTTGAGCTTCGTTTTAATGAGCTGCTGGAAGGGGTAAGAGAAGACGTAGCCGTAAAACTCTATGGTGAAGACTTGCAAGTGCTTTCTGAAAAAGTGCAGGAAATGGCCGACATCATTCAAACTGTACCTGGGGCTGGTGATGTGAATCCAGAGCGTACAGCAGGATTGCCTCAAATGACTGTAAAGTATAACCGCAAGAAACTTGCTCAGTATGGGCTTGATGTACAAAAATTGAATGAATATGTGAGTGCAGCTTTCGCAGGAGGGGTTGCTGGAATAGTTTTCGAAGGTGAAAAACGGTTTGAGTTGGTTATTCGATTTGATGAGTCACATCGGCAAAGTATAGAAGACCTAAGAACTCTGTACATAGATCTCCCTGACGGTACGCAAGTGCCAATAAAGGAGGTTGCTGATATTGATTATGTTCCAGGCCCCATGCAGATATCCCGGGACAATACATTTCGAAGAACTTACGTGGGTGTAAATATTCGAGGGAGAGATGTAGAATCCGTAGTGACAGATATACAGCAAAAACTCGATGCAGAGTTGGACTTACCACCTGGCTACTACATCACCTATGGGGGAGAGTTTGAAAATCTTCAACGCGCCAAAGCAAGGTTATCAGTGGTGGTGCCGATTGCGCTCTTCCTTATTTTCATACTGCTTTATTTCGCCTTAAAATCATTTTCACAATCAGTAATGATCTACATGGCGATTCCACTTGCAGCTATTGGTGGTGTGTTTTTTATGAGTATGAGAGGTATGCCTTTTAGTATATCTGCAGGAGTTGGCTTCATTGTTCTCTTTGGGGTGGCTGTTCTAAACGGACTGGTGCTTATCAGCCGATTCAATTCACTAAAAATAGAAGGAATCATGGACTTAAAAGAGCGAATACTCACTGGTACTCAAGAACGACTCAGACCAATTTTACTTACGGCTACAGCGGCAATTATGGGCTTCACTCCTATGGCCTTCTCTGCTTCAGCTGGGGCAGAAGTTCAGAGACCGCTGGCAACGGTTGTTATCGGAGGTTTAATTAGTGCCACCTTATTAACGCTCATTGTTTTGCCTGTACTGTACTCGTTTATTGAGGGTCGTAAAAAACCAAGATTAAATACAATAGTTTCATCGAAAATAATAATATCGCTAGTCTTGATGGGAGGTCTTTTGGGGAATTCATCAAAAGCCAATGCGCAAGATATATCGGGTAAAAGGGTTGAAACGATTGATGAGGCAATTGCCATAGGCTTGGCCAATAATGGTAATGTAAAAGTGGCCAAAACCAACATTGACGTTCAAATGCAGGGAAAGAAAGCAGCATTCAATCCAGGAAAAACAGCCGTTGGAATGCAGTATGGGCAATACAACAGCTTTGAGAATGACTTTTCTTTCAGCATTGGTCAGTCGTTTGAATTTCCAACAGTTTACAGAAAACAAAAGCAGTTGGCTGAGGAGCAAGTTGCAGGTGGTCAAAAGCAACTGATGGTAACGGAAAACGATCTTAAATGGAACATTCGAAAAGCTTGGCATGAATTATCGTACCTAAACGAAAGGCGCCAACTGCTCCAGTATCAGGACACAATTTATGCTCGATTCCTCAACGCAGCAACTATTCGCTATGAAACTGAGGCCACCAGCTATTTGGAAAAGGCCGCTGCTGAAACCAGTGTCATGGAAATTCAGAACCAACTCAAGTTGCTAGAAGCCGATATAGTGATTCAGGAAAAACAACTTCAGATTCTATTGAATGACACTACTGATTTGGCCTTTAGACCGTCCCCTTTAAATGAGTTGAAGGTCTCAAGTATTCGTGATTTTGCGCTGTTGGAGAATAACCCAGCTCTGGGATATACAAAACAGCAAGTGGCAATAGCCAATGCCGAAAAATCCGTACAGTCCGCTAAACTTATGCCTGACCTATTCATAGGTTACTTTAACCAATCGCTTATTGGAGGGGAAACATCAAATGGTGGTACCGCTACAGCATCAGATCGGTTTGGAGGTATACAAGCGGGTATCAGCATTCCACTGTTCAATGGATCCTACAAGGCCGGCATTAAAGCTGCCCAGTTACGTGAACAAATGGCCAAAACGCGCTCAGAATACTACTATACAACCCTTCAAGGGCAGTATGAACAGCAAATGTCAGAACTTTTAAAGTTTAGAGGTAGTCTGGATTATTACAAAGACAAGGCAATTCCTCAGGCCAATTTAATTCTGACCAATGCACAAAAAAGTTTTGAAAGTGGAGCCATAGATTATGTGGAATATTTTCAAAACCTCAATACGGCACTTGAATTGAAATTCGGTTATCTCAATACAGTAAATGGATATAACCAAGCCGTTATCAATCTAGAGTATCTCCTTGGTCAATAAATTCAACTTTTGAAAAAATAAATAAATGAAAAAGCAAATCACATATATAGCGGCCATCCTATTCATGGCAACATTCTTTACAGGATGTGGAAGTAAGTCTTCAACGGAAGTAGAGACAACTGAGAAAGGACAAGTACAAGTAGAAGAAGAACTCAGTGATGAAGGAGAAGTACATCTATCCGAATTGAAGAAAAATAGCATCGGCATCAAAGTGGATGTGATACCCACAAGACCACTTTCAGGAGTAGTAGAAGCCAATGGGCAATTAGAAGTTCCCCCTCAGCATGAAGCAACAGTCACCGCTATTTTAGGTGCAAATGTGACAGCTATTAAAGTAATTGAAGGAGACAAAGTGAAAAAAGGCCAAACCCTAGCCACTTTGGCGCATCCCAATCTCTCAAGGTTGCAGTCAGATTATGTTCGAGCATATCACCAATTGCAGTTTCTTCAAAAGGAATACGAACGTCAGAAAAAGCTTTATGACGAAAATGTTGGCTCAGGAAAAGTGTTTCAACAAACTCAGGCCGATTATCTATCCATGAAAGGAGAAGTAAAAGGCTTTGAAGCGCAGTTGGGTCAGTTGAGTCTAAATATCGCGAAAGTACAAAACGGTGACGTTTACCAAAATGTGCCAGTAGTTAGTCCTATTGATGGTTATATAGAAAAAGTGAAAGTCCAGATTGGTCAATATGTGGATCCACAGAAAGATATGTTCATGATCGTCAATAATGAGCACATTCATGCTGACCTGATGGTGTTTGAAAAGGATGTTCATAAAGTGAAAAAAGGTCAGGACATTTCTTTTACGGTAGAGTCCGTGCCGGGCGTAACTCTTAAAGCCAAGATTTACTCCGTTGGCAAGCAGTTTGAACAAAATCCAAAGGCCGTACATGTGCATGCAGAGATTGAGAAGAAGAACGATTTTCTAATTCCAGGGATGTACATCAATGGCAGAATTCATACAGGCGAAAAGGCCGTATTAGCCTTGCCTGAATCCGCTGTGATCGAGGAGGAAGGAAAATCGTACATTTTTACTGTCACACCACCAAATGAGGATAATAACGAAATGGAATGGGGATTTAAAGCCGTGGAAATTCGAACAGGACTGGTTGATGATGGTTGGGTTGAGATTAAACTACTCGAACCACTTCCAGAAAAGACAAAAGTAGCCTGGGACAATGCCTATTATCTAATAGCTGAAATGAAAAAGGGATCAACGGAACACGGGCACTAGAAACTAATAGTTTAACTCATCCGGCAGGTGATACGCCTGTCGGACTTAAAAAGAAATAATGAAAGAAATAAAAGCATTTATAAAACCACAAAGGGTTCAAATTGTTGTTGAGGCCTTGCATGATGCAGGCTTTGACAGCATAACCTTATCCAAGGGGGAAGGAACCGGGAAGTACCGACAGTCTGATGCTTCTCCTTCCTTAGATTTTCGCTTTACTGACAGCCCAATTGTGAAATTGGAACTTGTCTGTCAGAATGAAGAAATGGACAAAGCATTCCAGTTAATATGTGGCAAAGCCAAAACAACTGAACCTGGCGATGGTATAATATATATCTCCCAAGTAGACGATGCTTATCGAATCAAGACTGGAAAGTCCATTAAAAGATTTGATATAAAATGAGCATAGACTTTGGGCGTCCTGAAATACGCCTATCATGGATACCTAAAGTTTGTAACGAACCCGTATGATACAAACAGGTTTCTCGGGGCTATTAAAAATCAAGACTATTCATATGAAATAGCATAATTATGATTAAAGAATTGGAGCAAATTTTAAAATCCCATAAAATCAAGCCTACGGCCATGCGCTTGCTGGTATTGGAATATTTGTTGGACAGAGAGACTGCTGTGAGCCTCAGTGATTTGTACGAAGCGTTTGAGAAATCTGATCGCACTACTCTATACCGAACACTTAAAGTATTTGAGGAAAATGGCATAGTACATAGCATAGATGATGGTACGGGTGTGCCTAAATATGCCTTATGCGAAGATGGCTGCAAATGCGATATAGGAAGAGACTTACACCTGCACTTTCATTGTAGAATATGCGGACAAACCAAATGTCTTACCAGCTATAAAATTCCTAAAGTAGAACTGCCCCCGAAGCACATTGCTGAAGAAGCAAACTTAGTGGTAAAGGGGGTTTGTGACCATTGCTCTAGTAAAAAACTAATTCAATGAAAAAACTACAGATAAAAATACCAATCATCTTGCCCGAAGTGCCTGATGAGAAGGATAAATGTGTTCAAAAACTCATTCAGCAGCTTCAGGATAAAGAAGGCCTTGAAAAAGTACATATAGCAGACGAAACAGATAATGGTGTGCCACAGCTTTGCTTTCATTATAATCCCAATCTAATTTCGATTGATCAGATTCAAAAATTAGCTAAACGGGTCGGGGCTTCCATTATTGATAAGTACGGTCATCGATTAATCGAGGTAGAAGGAATTCGTCATACTCGTCATGCCAGAAAAATTGAAGAAGCACTCAATAGATTAGATGGAGTTTTACAGTCTGCGGTGTCTGCTTCGGGTATGATCGGATTAGAATTTGAAACAGTAAAAATAGATGAAGAGGAAATCTTTAAATCATTGCGTAAAGAAGGTTTGAACATTATTACCACAGAAGTGGAAGTCGAAAGATACGTAAGAGAGACTGCTGGAGACGATGAACAAATGGGGCAAACTGAAAAAAAAGCGCATTCACATGAGGACGGTGAAAACCATGACCACTCACACGGTGGTATTTTCGGAAAAAATACCGAGCTGATCTTTTCCATCACCTGCGGGGTATTGCTCGGAATTGGTTTTGGTCTTTCATATGTGGAAGCTATCCCTTCCTGGGTGAGCTTAGCATTATACATTGCTGCATATTTCTTTGGAGGGTTTTTTACCGCTAAAGAAGCTATTCAAACAGTCGCCAAAGGTGGTTTTGAGATTGACTTCCTAATGCTGGTAGCAGCCATCGGTGCGGCTATTTTAGGGGAATGGGTAGAAGGTGCATTACTGCTTTTTCTCTTTAGTATGGGACATGCCTTGGAGCATTATGCCATGAACAAAGCCCGTAAATCCATTGCCGCTTTGGCAGAACTGGCCCCTAAAACGGCCTTGCTCAAGAGAAATGGAAAAACAGAAGAAGTCGGTATAGAAGAACTGAGCATTGGAGACATCATTGTAGTGAAGCCCAACAGTAAGATTTCTGCCGATGGTGTGGTGGTAAATGGCAACAGTAGTGTGAACCAAGCTCCAATCACCGGAGAGAGTGTACCTGTAGATAAGATACCAGTAGATGATCCAGAAAAAGATTGGTCTCAGGAAAAAGACATAAATGACGAGAACCGCGCTTTTTCAGGCACGATCAACGGCAACAGTACATTGGAAATCAAAGTAATAAAAGTAGCCCAGGACTCCACGCTCTCGCGACTGGTGAAATTGGTCAACGAAGCCCAAACACAGAAGTCGCCTACTCAGCACCTTACCGATAAGTTTGAGAAATACTTTGTGCCTGCTGTTTTGGTACTGGTGGGATTGCTCAATTTTGCTTTCTTGATCATAGACGAAACCTTTAGCCAAAGCTTCTACCGTGCCATGGCCGTACTGGTTGCTGCCAGCCCCTGTGCATTGGCTATAGCCACCCCGAGTGCAGTACTTAGTGGAGTAGCCCGAGCAGCCAAAAGTGGGGTGCTTATCAAAGGTGGCCGCCCATTGGAAGATTTAGGAGTACTTACTGCCCTTGCTTTTGACAAAACCGGAACACTAACAGAAGGTAAGCCTAAGTTAACGGAAGTAGTAGCCCTGAGTGATGTAAAAGTAGAGGAACTATTGAAAATAGCAGTAGCGGTAGAGAACCTGAGTGATCACCCACTGGCAAAGGCCGTAGTTCGTGATGGGAAAGAGCGACTGAAAGATGCTGACATACCTGAGGCGAAAGACCTGGAGGCAGTGCTTGGGAAAGGGATCAAAGCTTCACTGGGAAGTAACAAAGTTTTCATTGGCAATCTGGACCTGTTTGAGTCGCTGGATGACAAGAAGCCATCAAAGGAAACAGAAGAAAAAGTAAAATCCTTGGAGTCTGATGGCAATACCACCATGCTCATTCGCCAGAACGACAGTTACATAGGCATAATAGCCCTGATGGATACACCAAGGAAAGAAGCGAAAAGTACCCTGGAACAATTGAAAAAGCTCGGTATCAAACGCATGATTATGTTAACAGGTGATAACCAGAAAGTGGCTGATGCGGTAGCCAAAGAAATAGGACTTACGGATGCCTGGGGCAGCCTGCTGCCGGAAGAAAAAGTAGAAGCCATTAAGAAACTCAAAGAACAAGAATCTAAAGTGGCAATGATAGGCGATGGTGTAAATGATGCCCCGGCCATGGCCAACAGCACAGTGGGCATTGCCATGGGAGCTGCGGGTAGTGATGTAGCCTTGGAAACGGCTGATATTGCCCTGATGGCTGACAAGCTCGAAACATTGCCTTTTGCGATTGGCTTAAGTAGAAAGGCCAAAAGTATCATTAAACAAAACCTTTGGGTGAGCTTAGGAATAGTCGCCATCCTCATTCCATCTACAATTTTAGGACTGGCCAATATCGGCATTGCGGTATTAATCCATGAAGGGTCTACCTTGGTTGTTGTTTTTAATGCGTTGAGATTATTGGCTTATAAAGAATAAAAAATTTGAAAAAAAGCACATTCATAATCAGCAGGATGGACTGCCCTTCAGAGGAGCAGATGATCCGCATGAAGCTGGAAGGCTTTAGTCAAGTAAAGCAGTTAGGTTTTGATATCCCAAATCGAAAACTGGAAGTATATCATACAGAAGAAATCTTGCCTGTGCATCAGGCTATTTCCGAATTGGGGTTAAGCGATAAGTTGAGAAAAACAGAAGAAACCGAGCTACCATTGGCCTCAGATGAATCACAGCAACGAAAAATACTCTGGTGGGTGCTGGGGATTAACTTCGGCTTTTTTATAGTGGAGATGACTACTGGATGGATTTCTCGATCTATGGGACTGGTGGCAGACTCACTGGATATGCTGGCAGACTCCATTGTCTATGGGCTCAGCTTATTTGCAGTTGGTGCAGCTATTTCACGAAAGAAAAAGGTAGCTAAAATGAGTGGCTATTTCCAAATGGGGCTTGCGTTACTGGGCTTTACTGAAGTGCTTCGTAGGTTTTTCTCTGAAGGTGAAACACCACTGTTTCAATGGATGGTCATAATCTCAATACTGGCCCTCATTGGAAACTTGGTCTCCCTCTGGCTGATTAACAAAGCCAAGAGTGAGGAAGCCCACATGCAGGCCAGTGCCATCTTTACCTCCAATGACATCATCGTTAATGGAGGAGTGATTCTGGCTGGGGTATTGGTTTATTTTCTGGATAGCAAATGGCCGGATCTGGCGATTGGAGGCATTGTTTTCGCCTTTGTGATGCGAGGGGCAATTAGGATATTGAAATTGGCGAGGTAAAAAAGTAGGTGTATCGGAAGAAAAAGTCAAAATCCCCCTTGAGTCCCCATTTTAATTTTTATCCTTATTAAGGCCGAATCGTTTAACATTTTTTAAAATCACCTTTGCTCCGTATATTTGATACAATGATCAATACCCTGCATAGAAAAAAGTTTGGCCTGAGCTACTCCCTGATGTTTACCATCTTGGGAGTTTTCCTGTTGAACCTATTCTGTGAAATTGGAATTGAACCAACGTCTCTTAAAGCAAGTGCTTCTACTCATCATTCTGATGAGCATAGCCATGATGACGGTGGGCATTCTGGAGATCATAGCCATGGAACACATGGGGATGATAACTGTTGTGGTGATGTAACGTCTCAATTTTTTTCGCAGCTAATAAAAGAGAAAGTACCTAGTTATACTTTCCAATCGGCAACAAAGGTGTTGTTATTCCATGCGCCAATTTCCCTCACAGAGCAGAAACTGGAAAGGGATTTTAGCCAATTAAGACATTATCATAATTTACCCCCTCCATTTCAGGATCATAGTAAACAGATCTTGTTTCAAACTTTTCTTATTTAAAATACCCTTACGGCATTGTCAAGGATAGGCCAGTTTGGCTTTACTAGATATTGCCGATTTCTACTATACTCTTTGGTCTAACTTCAGACCATCTGATCACTCAGTTCTATGATGATTTTCAGAAAATAGAGTCACAATACTTTACATGTAAAATTTAGAAACGCAGCACCCAGAAGACGGGTGGCATGCGCAATTAATTTGATTCGAAACGCTGTTTTCCGAAGTGAGAATGAGCAAGATAGAATCATCAGATATCAAACATTAGTAACCACTAAAAACAAAACCATGAGAACGAAATTATCCATATTCATCGCTCTATTATTAATAGGAGCTGTATCTGTTAACGCACAAAGTAATAACGATACAAAAGCTGCAGAACAAGTAATGAAAGCCTATAAAGAAGGGGTTGAGAGCTTGAGTACTAAAGGGCTGACAAACCTTTTCACCAAGGATTCCGAAGTATTTGAATCAGGCGGAGTAGAAGGCACATTTGACCATTACTTAGAACACCATTTAGGACCAGAGCTCGGCAACTTTAAGTCTTTCAAA
>TARA_R110001592_G_scaffold63072_4_pt1 | contig 11941 bp, 12 predicted proteins | sample TARA_R110001592 | Tara Oceans TARA_R110001592 (sample SAMEA4398387) | marine metagenome | biome: Polar Biome; feature: [SRF] surface water layer (ENVO:00010504); material: water (ENVO:00002006), including particulate matter (ENVO:01000060) such as... | depth 5 m
ACCCCTTAAATAGCTTCAACATCTTGCTCACCAGTACGAATACGTACAGCTTGCTGTAAGTCATAGACAAATATTTTACCATCGCCAATTTTACCTGTGTGCGCCGACTCGGTAATTGCTTTGACTAAGCGTTCAACAACATCATCATTGACAGCAATTTCAAGTTTCACTTTCGGTAAAAAGTCCACTTGATACTCAGCACCACGATACAGTTCGGTATGACCTTTTTGTCGTCCAAAACCTTTTACTTCACTGACGGTTAGTCCTTCAACACCAATTTCAGAAATTGCTTCTCTGACATCATCCAGTTTGAAAGGTTTTATTATTGCGTTAACCATTTTCATTATGTTTAGCCTTATTTATGATTTGTACATAACAATACAAATGTTATGCCAAAGACTAAAATACCTAATATTCATAAGGTTAAGATAAAAAATAAAAAATAGGCTATTTAAAAGCACTTCGTTGGTGCATGAAATTTTATCAATGACAGTAATTGGTGCATGATTTAATTAGCATGCAAGTAAGTCCCGTTTGTTAAGTAAAGCTATTAGCGGGTTAGGCAAGGAAAGGTTAATTAGCAAGGATGGCAAAGACAGTTCTGCTATCTAAGAGGTTTATTACTCGGTGACAACTCATGATTAATGAGTGTATTAGCTGCGCAGACAAGGTAAGTGCAATAAAAATTGAGATGAGGTTAGCTCAGCAAAGACAAGCTATTGCTAAATAGATCACTGCCCTCACCCACAGTTATTATATCAAAAGATATAGCGGTTAATAAAGCATAGAGGCACTTGGATTAAGTACAGCAAGGATACTTAAACGTTCCATATCACAGAAGTCGCTGGCATCACGCAACAGCTCTTGTTGCACTGATAACGCATCGAGTTTTTCATCACTAATGACATCGGCTTGGCAATGACTTTTGCATTGGTGGTTCAGTGTCATTACTCGTTTAGCAATATAAAGTAACTTAGTTTCGTCGGTACTATGTTGAAACTCCTCTTCATCTTGATAACGTATAGGTTCAATCAAGCTGTAAGGAAGTTGCCATTGTTTTAATAATTCAGCGGTAATGTCAGCATAGGAAAAACCCAGTATTTGTAGTTGTTTAGTCCAAGGCAATTCATCTGAATTAATATGCTTACATTGTTCTACTTTTTCAGGCATAAATTGATGTATGACTAGTTCGCCTAAATTATGCAGCAAACCTAAAATAAATAATCGTTCCGCATTAGGTACGTTTAGTTTAGTGCCTAAAAATTTAACCGTTAATGCACAGTCAACACTACGCTCCCAAAAGTCATCTAAATATTCGGGACTGGCTTTTAGTTTTCTAAAGGCATCAGTGGTAAAATAAGCAATAACTAAGTTGTAAACTTCGGTAATACCCAAGATTAAAACCGCTTTAGAAATAGTGTCTATTTTACCAGGATAGTTAAAAAAAGAGCTATTTGAGAGCTTTAAAATAGTCGCTGACAAGGCGGGATCAAGTAAAATGACATCCGCTATATCATCAATAGTTGATGATTCGTTATCAATTAACTCTTTAATGCGGATAAAAGAATCCGACAATACAAATATTTCACTCGCCTGTTCGGCGTATTCAACAGCATTCATAACAAAAATCCTAACAAGAAATATAGGGTTGTTTTTATATAAAAATAAAACACTCAGCAAATAAATTGAAAGCTAACACCCGCTGATGGCTCAGTTTTTCAATAATATACAAGGTATTAGCAATGACCTAAATTTTACTCAAGTATAGACACTATATTAATAATAAGTGACTTATTTTCAGAAAAAGTCTAATTAGTCTTCAACGGTTAAGGCAACTTGGTAAGAGCCAAATTTTCTAATATTAATAACCCCCTTATCAAAAATAAGATATTGGCCTTTTATCCCTTGTAATAATCCTGAAACTTGGGGGGTTTTATCAAAGTTAAAAGAGCCGATCTTTTCTAAGTACTGCTCAACAGGAAAGTTCAAATTGACTACTGGTTCGTCAAGTAATTCAACGGCGTCTGCACCAAAGCGTAATTTAATATCGTCTAACTGTGCTGCAATTTCAGGTAGTAATGCTTGTGCTTTCGCTTTTAAATCAACCATTTCACCCGCACCTTTTAACATAGCTCGCCAGTTTGTTTTATCGGCAATAAACTTAGCCAGTGCTATTTCAACTAAACCCGATTGTAAGCGTGTACTTACTCTAAATAGTTTTAAGGCTTGTGTTGCACCTTGGTCAATCCAGCGGGTGGGTATTTGAGTATGGCGAGTAATGCCAACTTTAATGCCAGAGGTATTCGCTAAATAAACATAATGATTAACCATGCAATTTTTTACACCCCATTCAGGCTCACGACAAGTCCCCTGAGCATGATGGCAAGTTTCTGGTTTCATAATACACATATCGCATTGAGCAAGTTTTTGCATACACGGATAACAAAAACCTTGCGAATAACTTTTCTTGGTTACTCTTGCACAATGACGACACGCTATTTTACCTTGGTAATCTAAAGTAATATTTTTCCCAATTAACGCATTCATATCAATGAGCTGATCGCCTATAGGTAATTGGTAATGAACGAGTCCGTTTTCATCTAACTGAGCAGTCATTTTACTCAAAGCACCTGCATCGTAATGGGTCATTTATTGTCTCGGTATGTTTGATGGAGAAATTTATAGGGCATGGTATAAAACTCTGTAAATGACAGCCAGCTTTTTATCGATTTCAGCAACAAAAATTGCGATACTATTGTTATATCAGCAAAACCTTTACAGCCAAGCCAACTTGTATGCAAAAAAAAGAACCAACCGCCAAGCCAACTTGGTTTGTTTATTATTTACGTTGTGCAGACAACAGTTTATACGCGGGTATTACTACCGACTTAATTCGCCGTTTAGGTGAGCATAATACTTGTAATAAAACAGGGGCTAAATATACGCGGGTTCGGCGGCCGGTCGAATTAGTTTACGCTGAGCCCCAAGAAAATCGTCAACTCGCTTGCAAGCGCGAATATCAACTAAAGAAGTTTACTAAGCTTAAAAAAGAGACTTTAGTGAAAAACTTTAAGCCAATAATTTTTTAGAAAAGCCCTGACAGTACTGGTCTGCTTAGTATTACTTTTATTAGATAATTTCCATTTATCGACAAGTAACTGCTAGTATACGGCGGTTTTCACATAATAGATGTATGCAAAATGTTTCTAGAACGTTACTGTAATATTACAAACAATCAAATTAGTTTTTCTCGTCAGCAAGGTAGCGATTTCGCTAAAATAGTTGCCGATGATTTCAATCCGCTGCACGATGCCGATGCAAAACGTTTTTGCGTGCCAGGTGATTTACTTTTTTCATTAGTGTTAGAAAAGTCAGGTTTATCACAAAATATGGGCTTTACTTTTTCAGGTATGGTGACCGATGGCATTAAACTCAATTTTCCTGAAAAAATTGTCGAATCAGCAAGTATTCTTGATGATAATGCTAAAGAATATATGAAAATAGAGGCTTCAGGACAGTGTACAACTAACCGTCAATCGATCGATGCTTTGATCCGCGCCTACGTTGAGTTCTCTGGCCATACTTTTCCACATATTTTAGTGAAATTGATGTTTGAAAAAAATGTCATGATCAACCCAACACGTCCAATGGTGATGTACGAGAATATGTTTATTCATTTAGATGAAGTTGATTTTGCCGACGTGCAATTGCAATTAACGACGCCTAGCTTACTCATTGACGGTAAACGGGGTAAAGCAACCTTGCCTTTTGACTTAGTCGCTGATGGCAAAGTGATTGGTCATGGTAAAAAGCACATGTTACTCAGTGGCTTAAGAGATTATGACCAAACCACTATTGATAGTCTCGTTAATCATTACAATGATAAAAAAGCGCAGTACTTAAAATAACCCCTTAATAAGATGATGCGAGTTAAAATTTTATTAACATCATTTTATCAAACGCTAGCTGTTGTGTTCTTCTGTTTTCCACACAAAAAGCAAACTTTTTAATTGTTTTAGGTCGCGAGCATTGCTTTGGCTGTTGATAGTACTCCAGCCATGCTCGCAACTTTTCTCCTTGATAGCGAGATTTTAAGACCAGCGCAGCTGAGGTTTCGAAGGGATCTATACGGTTTTCTTTAATATCACTAGCTGAACTTCTCGATAACTGCTGACCTTTAACAGATATTTTTATCGGCTTTTTTTTCTGTTTATTTTGCTTATTTACTATGGGCTTTTTTAATCGACTTTGTTGACATTGCCACCATTTTGTTCGAGCACTTTCTTCTTGTTTTTTCAAACGTTCACTTCGTTTTACACTATGACCTTGTCTTTGCTGAGACTGAATATTAGCTAACTTATCTTCATAGCGCTGACAGTGTTTTTTCCCAGCAAAGCTTTGCTGAGAAAAAATTAAAGTCATACTTATAAAAAAAAGTTTAAAATGTACTTTATACATAGCTCCTCCTTGAACTTCGCAATAAAACAACAACTAGCATTAACAGCTTAGTACATTTAATTAACATTACATTAGCAATCACAAAAAAAACTTCTATACTAAAACCTATCGAGAAATGAGCAAGGATGTTCAATTTTGAAAATATTCACCTTAAAATATTTTGCCATATTCACCAGTTTTATCCTTTGGCCACAAGGCTACACCTCAGAGTTACCAAAAATTCAGCTGGCTACGCCTTATAAAGCAGAGAGTAAAACCCCGATAAAGATCAGCGAATATTTTGTTAGTGAAAAACTTGACGGTATTCGAGGTTATTGGAACGGTAAAAACTTATTAACCCGTGGCGGTAATCTTATCCATGCGCCAAAATGGTTTACTCAAGGTTGGCCATTAACCTATCTTGATGGCGAACTATGGAGCAAGCGCGCTGAATTTGAAAAGATCAGCAGCTGTGTTAGAAAGCATGCCCCCCAACAGCAAATCACGATAAGTTGTTGGCAGAAAATACGCTTTATGGTTTTTGATTTACCCAAGCATTCAGGTACTTTTAGTGAGCGTATTAAGCAAATGAAAGCTGAGATGGCAACAACTGACAATCACTATTGGCAAATCATAAAACAAGAGAAAGTAAACTCAATTGCGATATTGAATCAACGATTAGCAGACGTGGTCGAAAAAGGCGGGGAAGGACTGATGCTACATCATCAAGCCGCCTATTATAAAATAGGGAGAAGCCAAGACCTGATAAAATTAAAACAATATGATGATAGTGAAGCGATCGTTGTTGCTTATATCGCAGGTAAAGGCAAGTACAAAAATATGATGGGATCGATAAGAGTAAAAATGAAGTCAGGCTTACTCTTTAAAATTGGTAGTGGTTTTACTGACGAACAACGTAAAAACCCACCAAAGATTGGTAGCACAATTACCTTTAAATACATTGGTAAAACAGCGCGAGGTGTGCCAAAATTTGCTAGCTTTTTACGTGTGCGTACCTTAGCGTTGAGCCAGTAAAATAGACAAAATTACGATTCAATCCTTTAAAAAAGAGAATAATAATTAATGGAATTTCACTTATGGTTATCTTTTGTGGTTATTTGTATGATGGGCGCTTTATCACCAGGCCCGAGTTTAGCATTAGTCATCAAAAACACCCTCGCTGGCGGAACACCACAAGGTTATGCGACGGCGATTAGTCACGGTTTAGGCGTTGCACTTTACGCGGCCATTACAGCAACAGGCATAGCGGTAATTATCGTTAAATCGCCTTTAATATTTAGTATTATTCAATATGCAGGCGCTGCTTTTTTACTTTACTTGGGGGTAAAATCATTATTAAGTAAAAAAAATAACCAAGTATTTTCTCAAGATGACTCCGCGGCAAAAACACAGGTAAATGGCTGGCGAGATGGCTTTTTAATTGCCTTTTTAAATCCTAAACTTGCTATTTTCTTTCTCGCATTATTTAGCCAGTTTTTAGCAGGAGATGCCAGCAGTGAACAAAAAGTAATAATGACCGCCACCGTAGGTGGCATTGATGCTTTATGGTATTGCCTAGTAACTTTTACACTATCGCGCGGTAATATCATTAGTAAGTTACGTGAAAACAGCCATATTGTTGACAAGGTAACCGGCAGCTTTTTGATATTACTTGCAGCACGAATAGTGATTAGCTAAGTCTGGCTTATTAAGACATTTCAATATAGCGAAAATAAAGTACTTTCAAGCCCTTACCTGCTTCAGCCTCAACAAACACCTCAGGGTTATCAATACGATGCTGAAATTGACACTGAGGGCACTCTCTAGCAACTTCAGCTAACAAAAAGTCTTCACTTAAATCAGGGGAGTTTAAACAGAGTATAACATCACTATTATTTGCCATTAATACCGGCAAACGTTTAATGATTTTCTGGTAATCTCGCTCGATATTGACACTCCCTTTTTGGAATGAAGGTGGATCGCAAATTAATAAATCATAAGGACCATATTTTTTTAACTTGCCGTAAGACTTAAATATATCGACACCTTCATATTTTACCTTACTCGCTTCTTGCTTATTAAGTTTATGGTTTTCACGTCCTGTTGATAAAGCGCCTTTACTCATATCAATATTAACGACTTGCTCTGCACCACCGGCGATGGCAGCAATAGAGAAAGCACAGGTGTAGGCAAAAAGGTTTAACACTTTTTTACCTTCACTGTTATCTTTGACCCACTGGCGGCCATTACTCATATCAAGAAACAGTCCAGAATTTTGTGCCTTCCCCAAACTAAGGTGATATTGCAAACCATGTTCTTGTGCCTTTAATGCGGTAATCTCTTCTCCCCAGAGTACTTCACTTGGCGAAAATTTTCGGCTGCGATACTGCACTTGGATAGATAGACATTGTGGTAGCAACTGTTGGATCACGATAACTTGTTCACTTAACCAAGCCTCTTCAACCTCTTGGTAAAGCGTAATAAGCACAACGGGTGAGAACCAATCAACATTAACATGGGTTAAGCCAGGGTAAGCATGACCACGACCGTGAAATAATCGCTGACAATCGACGAGCTTATTTTCATTTTGAAGACGGACTAAAATAGGTTGAAGATGTGTTTGAAGCGTTGAATTCATAACTTAATTTTTTATGGCCAAAAATAAAGCCGCATAATAACAAATTATGCGGCTTTACGTTCAAATCGTTTGCCTGTTTAGTCTAGATTAATAAACTAAAATCCAAAAATACTAAAAGCAAAGAATTTTTGTGTCACCGTATTCAAGAAAATACCCAAGACAATGACTGGAATAAAAGTGCCTAATGAAAAGTTAACGTACTTTTCTACCCAAGAGCCTTTATAGGTATCGTTACCAATAGCCAGCTCTTCTGACAAGTTATGCTTTTTCCAACGATAGCTAACGAAAACACATAATAAAAAGCCGTTTAACGGTAAAATAGTATCGTAGAAAATATCATAAACCACGTCAAAGAATGAACGTGTGCCCCCAGCATAACTGGTAAATTCAGTAAAGAATGACACCATACCAAAAGAGACCATAGCAAAGACTGTTAGCGCGCCACCAACAATCATTAAAATTGATAAAGCTTTTCTGCGGCTATGTTTCTTTTCAGTCACTAAGTAAGAAACGGGTACTTCAATAATAGATACCAGTGATGTTATTGCAGCAAAAAAGACCAACAGGAAGAAAAATGCCGCAACAGCACTCGCACCAATATAACCAAGCGACACTTGTAATGCTAAAAATATTTTAGGTAAAAAAGTAAAGATCAATGAGACTGAGCTGTCACTTAATTCCGCTGGGTTAACATTCGGGTTGAATGAAAACACTGCAGGTAAAATCATTAAACCCGCAGTAAAGGCAACAGCGGTGTCGGTTAGTGCAACCAGTTTTGCAGAATTAACTATGTCGGTTTTATTATTAATATATGAACCGTAAGTAATTAAAATCCCCATACCGAGTGATAGCGAGAAAAAGGCTTGTGACAATGCGCCATTAATGACTGAAGGAGTAATTTTATCAAAATCAGGAACAATAAAGAATTTCACACCAGCAAAAGCATTTTCTAGTGTTAAGACGTAAACCACCATAATTATCAACATCACAAATAATGTTGGCATTAAAACTTTTGCCGCTTTTTCTATGCCTTCTTTGACACCTGCCACTAAGATGAAGTTGACAATAGCCGCTACGGCAAACATAGCAACAAATAAATAGGGACTGTTGATGAACTCACCAAAACCATTGCCACTGGCTAAGTAATCTAATTTACCCGCGAGTGTTAATGCAACATAGCCAAAAATCCAGACCGTTAGCACCATATAAAAAACCGCAATCATAAAGGGAGTTAAGACACCGAATATACCAGCGATACCCCAACCTCTACTGCCGCCACTTAACGCTTTGTAGGCGCCAACAGGTTCTTTTTGGGTTTTTCGACCAACGGCCATTTCTGCAATCATTACCGGTAAACAAATTAAAAATACGAATATTGCATACATGATTAAAAATGCGCCACCCCCATTTTTAGCTGCGTTTACTGGAAAGCCAACTAAATTACCAATACCAACAGCAGAACCTGCTGCTGCCAAAATAAATCCAAGTTTAGAGCTAAACTGCTCTCTCGATGCGCTCATAAATGTCCTTAATTATAATTATTTGTAGGGCATATTTTGTATAGTTTATTAACTATACGAAAAAAAGAATTGCCTGATGCTAGCAGGCTTTATAATTAATGTCTTCTTTTAGAACGAAGGTATTAGTAATTAAGTGTATAAATATAGTTGCACTTAGACAACAACCAGCCAAACCATTGAAAAACAGACAATAAAAATAATATATTTAGCAAGATACGATTCTGTACAGCCCCGTTTTGCTATTTTGAGAAGAGCCCACCATTCATAATAGTAAGAATATTTTCCGCTTCTTCTGCCGCAAACACTATTGCCTGAGCTAAATCATCACTTGAAATATTTAAATTCGCGCATAAGCTTTCATCAACACTATCATCATAATCAAACTGATCAGGGTGACTATCAACTAAAGCTAAGCGAGATGCTAAATAGAGTACCTTGACATCTTTATTAATTTGAATAGTTTTCGCTTCATTAAAGTGACGGATCGGTAAAATGATTTTTTCAGGTATTTGCCATATCTTTAACAATTCGGCAGAAATATCAGTATAAGTAAAACCCAAGGCTTGCTTTTGTAATACCCAAGGCAATTGTTCTGCTGAATATTTTTCACATTTTTTTGCAATCTCAGGGGTTATCTTTGCGACAATCAATTCACCAAAATTTTGCAAGAGTCCGGCAACAAAAAGCCGTTCAATATCTCGTATACCTGCTTTAATGGCTAAGTTTTTAGTCGCTAAGCCACAAAAGATACTCATTCGCCAGAAGCGTTTTAAATCGATAGCCTGATTTGAAAAATGCTTAAAAGCGGTTGCCGCAACATCCACTAACATCATGTTATAAATAGCTTGCGTACCTATAATGGTAATGGCACGTGAAATAGTACTTATTTCGCCAGGAAAACTATAAATCGCACTATTTGCTATTTGTAATAAACGCGAAGTCATCGAAGGATCGACACTGATCACATTAGCAAAGTCTTCAATGCTTGAATCTTCATTGTCCATTAAGGCTTTAATTTTAAAGCAGGCATCGGGAAGCGCAAAAGAGCCATTGGCTTGAAGCGCATATTGGTGAGCATCCATTGGGTTATCAATCATTTTTTATAGAATAATATTAATAGTGTAGCTTGTTGCTTTAAAACAGAAAACAAAAAAACGCAGTGATCTTCATCACTGCGTTTTTATATTTTCTATTGAGGTGTTTTACTGAGCGAAAGTTTTTCCAAAAAAATCACCTTGGTTCCATGTTGGACGCTTATCACCATTAGCAATTTCTAAACCTATCATCATATTCACTTCGGCAAAACTTGCCGCGGCATCGTAACGAATAGGTAAGGTTATTTCATCACTGTGCTGATGATAATGATTTTTAAGAAAATCACCAAATACCGCACCACCATCTATTTCAGGATCTTTAGATTTAAAGCCCGTCATTAAGAATACAGATGGAATACCAGCTTTTACAAAGCTGTAATGATCGCTGCGAGTAAATAACGCCTGCTCTGGCATAGGATCATCACTTAACGATAAATTAATTTTTTCGGCAGCACTCGCAACAATAGGCCCTAAACTTGAGTGTGTAGAACCGAAAGCAATAATATCGGCGAACGGATACAAAATTAATGGCATATCTAAATTAACATTGGCGACCATTTTTGATGTAGGTACCGTTGGGTTTGTTGCAAAATAACTAGATCCTAATAAGCCTTTTTCTTCAGCTGTTACCACCACGAACAAAATAGAACGCTTTGGCTTTTCAGGCATAGCCGATAACAAACGCGCAGTTTCTAATAGTATTGCAACGCCTGAAGCGTTATCAAGCGCACCATTATTGATTTTATCTTCTTCATCACCATGACTACTAAGACCGATATGATCAAGATGCGCACTAAAAACAACATACTCATCTTTTAGACTTGGATCGCTTCCTTCAATAGCAGCAATGATATTAGGGCTAGTGATCTCTTCATGACGACTTTTACTGGTCATTTCAACGGTTGATTTTAATGCAAAACCTTTAATGGCAACATTGTTTGTATCGTCGCTAAGTATATCCGCTAAGGTTCGCTCAGCACCAACAAATAAAACCGCTGCAGACTCGGCACTGATATAAGCTCCGCCTTTCAACTGGGGATGTTTACCAAAAGGTATTCCGTCTTTATCTAACCAGTTAAGCCTTGGTGCATCGGCATAACTAGCCGTTTTAGTAAAGGTGCGTACTGCATCGCGTTTTGGCGTATGAATCGTGATAAAACCAACAGCACCATTTTTAACAGCATTTTTTAATTTTTCACTACCCGAGCCAATATGAGCGCCTTCTTCTGAAGGTAAATCGTCTGGACGGCCTGTTAAGACGACAACAACTTTTCCTTCAACATCAATATCTTTATAGTCGTTATAACCAAAATCTTCAGAAACAACGCCGTAACCAATGAAAACAGTTTCCGCTGATATAGCCGATTCTGTCGATGTACTGTCACCCGACATAATAAACGCATCTTTAAATGTGAGCGCAACTTCACCATCGCTATTGATTACCGATAACTTAGCACTATTTTCTTCAAGAAACGCTTTACGAAAAGTAACTTGCTGCTCAAATCCTGCTTGCTCACCCATAGGCGTTAAACCTAATTGCTTGAAGTATGACTTTACGTAATTAGCCGCAATTTGGTAACCATCGCTGCCGGTATCTCTGCCTAACAATGTATCGTCGGCTAAAAATTCTATGTGAGCTCGAATATTGTTTTCATTAACTTGTGGTGCTTTTTCGGCAACAGTTGTCGTTGCTTTTTCGCTTTGTCCACACGCAGATAAGAATGCGATAGTTAATAAACTTACGCTGGCTATTAATTTAAATTTCATTGGTTTTTTCATATTATGACTTAATTTTTTTTAAGATCGGTAGATTTATATCGACCGTCACTATAATGATTGTAAAAATAAAACGCTAGTATAGTGACAAAGTTATTGGTTAACACTAATGGCAATTAAAGCTGACAGGTCAAAGGGAAAAGTACTGTTAATACCAATAAGGTGTGGTGGTATTATTTAGATAAACTACTTGAGTAAATATTTTTCAGAGTCAGCCGCAGCCATAGGCTTAGCATAATAATAGCCTTGCCCATACCGACACGCCATAGCCGTTAGTAGTTCGGCATCGGCTAAGTTTTCAATACCTTCTCCAACCGTGCCCATATTCAAATTAGTAGCTAAATCTATAATTGTTTTTATGATTGCTTGATGATTATCATGTTCATGAGCGTTGTTAATAAATGAGCGATCAATTTTCAGCACATCAATAGGAAAACGATGTAAGTAGCTAAGACTTGAATAACCGGTACCAAAAT
>TARA_R110001592_G_scaffold66126_3_pt1 | contig 11939 bp, 10 predicted proteins | sample TARA_R110001592 | Tara Oceans TARA_R110001592 (sample SAMEA4398387) | marine metagenome | biome: Polar Biome; feature: [SRF] surface water layer (ENVO:00010504); material: water (ENVO:00002006), including particulate matter (ENVO:01000060) such as... | depth 5 m
GCCCTTTATTTGAGATTGAAACTCTTGAACTTCAGGACTCATAGGCCCAGCTTGGCTTAAAGTAAACAAGTTAATTACTTTTTCTCTAAAACGCCGTAAAGCTCCGGGGACTCCCAGACCTTTGTTAAAGTCTACGCCGCCCCGGGTTATGTCAGCCAATTCCGCTACTATCGGGTCCGCTTCGGCTATCTCTGCGACTCTTTGTAATTTAGCCTGTCTGCTATCAGCGGGCACCTCTGCTTGAGTTACACCGGGCGCTGGTTCAACTGCTGAGTCGCTTACGGGTGGGGGATCTGTTTGAGCGCCCTCTCCTAACTGACTTAAATTAAACTGCGGTACGGATAAATTATTTTTCCTTCGGGCTGTTAATGCTTTCAAAATTTCCGGGGGTATCGTTGGGGATACATTTATTTTGTCGCCAGTCTTCTCGTCAAAGGTAACTTTCGTTTGATATTCCTCCGTCAAGAACCGCTCTAATTCATATATTTCAACACCCTCCAAGTCATTGGTGGCATATTTAGAATCTGCACCACCTGTTAGTAGCCTTCGGGCAAGCGCCTCTCTTTGCTCCCGGTCAGACATAGGCTGATAGGGTACTAACCCCTCTTCTACCGCCGCATCAATTGTAGTTGGAATATCTAAAACGGCTTGAGGCGTTGCATCAAGGTCATTAGGATCAATGAAAAGCTTGGTATCACGCCCCAATAAGAACCTAGCTTGATCCGCTTCGCGATCTAAACGCTTTTGTTCAGCGGCGGCTCTAGTGGCTCTTTCCGTTTCAGTAAATGATATGCCCGCCTGTAATCTTGCCACGTCTAAAGCCCGGTCTTCTTTACGACGCGCTTCTTTACGTGCTTGTCCTTGCGCACCGATTGCCGCCATATCTTTGGCAACAGGCAAAGCTGCCGAGGCAAGCTGAGAGGCAAAAGACCCTCCTGCTTTAGGGTCGCCTTTAGCTAATTCAAGGCCGCCACTAGCCGCAGACAAAAAGAATTGGGTTTGATCAAAAGCTTCTCGCTCTGCATCAAGCTCATCTCGTTCTTGTTGGTTAATAAGCTCTGAAAACAAAGGTGCTAGACCTTCGTAAGCATTTTTAGCTTCTGTTGAAAATGCTTCGGCGGCGCTGACTTCCCCAGCTTTATTAAACTTTTGTACTACAGCACCGCCTTGTCTAAAATTTTGTGGAGCAGGGGCCTCCGGTGCCCCTGCCATCATCAAGCTTCCTACGCCCTGACCCATGTCAGTTGGTTGGCCAGACTCCGTCATCATGTCAATGTCGCCGGTCAGCTGCTGCATCAGATCACCAATACCGCTGTTCATGGCCCCTTCTTCCGTCATCATAATGACCGGTTGAACCATGGCTAGTACCGATTCAGGGGTTTGACCCGCGTCCCCTTCCCCAACATAACCTGCAAGTTCGTCCCGTCGAGCATCTAGGGGCATTTGATTGCCTCGGAAAGCGTTGATTAAGTCTTCCGTAGATTGGGCCTGATCAATCCCCTGTATCATGTTTTGTGCGTACTCCGCGCCTAATTGTTGCCCTTGCATTGCAGCCTGTTGCTCAGTTTTTTGAACAAGCTCTGCACCGGGTGGCATGGGCGCTGGTCCGGGGGCCATGGTCTGTGGAGGCGGCGGGGCCATATCTTGAGGCATGGGTTGCGCGGGGCCGCCCATTTGCCGAAATAACGGTCTATTAAGTACGCTCATAATTAAAATCCAATTCCTAAGTTTTTAGCACCTGCGGCGGCACTAAGTCCAGCAATACCCAAACCGGCTATCTGCTGAAACGTGGAAGGGTCTTGTGTTTGAGTTCGTTGTGTTACTTGTTGTGACGAAGGTGTTCCTTTGTAAATGTCACTCAAGAACGCAAATTGTTGATACGGAAATTGTTGCATTTGCAAATTGCTTTGTCGTTGAGCATCCAATATTTGCTGTTGTATGCCCCGATCCCGCGTTCCTAAAGCTTCTAATGTTCTAACATCTCCCAGATTGAGTGACTGACTCAATTCACCTAAGCCTGCTTGCCGTAATCCCGACGTGCTTAGTTGATCCCCTATCTGACCGCCCATGGTGCCCAAAGACCCTAGACCTTGGCCCAAGCTCCCTGCAAGCTGAGATTGGTTTTGTCTTCGCCGTTGCGCGTTTTCATACGCCTGTTCTGCTCGCTGTTGCGAACTTTCAAAACCGCCCATGCGTAGTTGACCCGCAAGACGCGCTTTTTGTTCGTTTAAATCTCTGTTCAGTTCTTGCTCTGCTATAGACTGCCTTGATCCACCGAAGGCTCCCGTAGCGGCAGCTTGTGCGCCAAGTTGTTGACGCTGTAATAGACTACCCCTGTCTATGTCCGCCATGGCTTGATCAACCACTTGATCTTCAAACGGATTCATATAGAGTTGCGCGGTATACGGGTTAAATTGGTTACCGGTGCCCGCTAAGGCGCTAAGGCCTGCTCGTGAAGCGCCAAATCCTTCGCTTACCCCACCCAAACCATATGCTTCTGTAGCAAGTTCGCCCCGCCGTACGGCTTCTAGTCCCGCATCTAAATAAGGCTGATACGCCCCTACTCCTTGGCTAGCAACAAACGCAGCACGTTGCTGCATCGGGTCCAAACCTGCCACTTGAAAGGACGGAGGCATAACAGGAGCATCCGGCGCTAATTCCGCGTTTTGCCTAATAAAATCTGTTACATCTTGTAAAAGACCAATGCGGTACGCTTCAATATCAGGATTTTCCTGAATTTGCTGAATAGTTGTATCAATTGCCATATTATGCGGCTCCCTCAAATCTACTCATCATGCTATACATGTTACGCATTCCATCTTCTCGGCTACCGTTTCCTGCGCCCCGCACGGCTCTGGCGGTCATTACAAACTCGCCGTCTGACAGCATAGCTGGAATGTCATCCGAAGTTTCTGTTCCGGGGCCGCTTATAGCTCCGTCGCGTCGTGGAAAATTGGTGCTGGTAATACCACCCCCGGCGGCTGCTCCAATTCTTTGTGACCCTGTTCTAGCTGATACGGGCACCGGTACATATCGTGACCCCGCGTTTAGGCGTGTTCTATAAAGTTCCGGGTTCATTCGTAAAAGATCCATGCCGGTCATACCGCCATACATATCACCTTCTAACGACTCTTGTTCCGGCACGTCAAACGCGCCTGCGGCGGCAGCTAAACCCGTGATGCCTAGTGCAGCGGGGCCATATTTGGCCAACATTTCGGAACCAAATAGCTTTGGCGCGTATGCCGCTTTTGCCGCTTCAGACGCTTTTGTAGCTTCTTGAAATATCTTAAATTCATTAGCCTTTGTTAATAAGTCGGGGCTAAGGTCTGCGTATTTTTCTAGAACGTTATCATAAGCTTGCGTTCCAGCTAACTTTGCTTTTAATGCTGTTTGTGCGGGCGTTTCACCTGCCTTAAACAACAAATCACCCGTCCTACTTACAGGCCCAGTTTCTTCAGGGCCTCGTAAAGTTTCATCAATAAAAGCTTCATCTCTTGCAGTTTGCACTTGGGCAACGGCGGGGGTTGCCGCAAAAGCTGCTGTTGCAAAATTAGGTGTTTTTGGCTGAAGATTTTGAGCTGTTACTACAACTTCTTCTAGTGCGTTTTGAGTTCCAGTTTGTCCCAAAGAAACGGTAGGGTCGTTGGTTGAAACCAACATTCCCGCAGTGTCCCCTGGATAGGGACCGGGCATGTATGTAAGGCCGTCTGCCCCCGCGCCTACCGTAGCCCCAACACCTTGCCCTTTAGCTGCCGCTAAGGCTTCTGAGGCGGTCACAGGAGGTCCGGATACGGCATCCGATACGGCATCCGCTCCTACACTAGACGCGGCTACTGGTCCTCCCCCCGGCAATCCGGATTTAACACCTTCCATAAACGTGCCTCCCGCAGAACCTCCCGGCACTGCGGCCTTGACAACGTTACTGATTCCGGATGTCACGCCAGCGGTTGCACCGCCAATAGCAGCGGCTTTAAGAGCGTCTTTTAAATCACCGCCTTGAACTAAAGTCCCAATACCCGAACCTAATGCCGCACTAGCTATTGTTCCCAAACCGGGGAACATAACGTTTAAGCCAACGGTCAATATTATTGGAGCGACTTTCTTAAATACTTTGACTACACCCTTAACAAGTTTTTTGACGCCTTTAAAAAGCTTCTTCAAGAAAAACTCAGGCTGGCCTGTGACAGGGTTGATGCTATTTAGCTCGTTACCTACGATGTAACGCTCGGGATCAATCCCCATGTCTCGCATACGATTAAAAACAACATTTTTAAGTTCGGGGTCTTCTTCAAAAACCGCCATGGGAATAATCGTCTCGCCAGTAGCAACGTGCGCTATGCGATCATCTTCTTCACGCCCAAACTCAGCCAATTGATCCGCCGTGGGCTTCACGATGTCATAGTAGTTGTCGGCGTTAAGAGCTTCGTCCGACCAATCTCCAACGGTTGCAGTTAGAAATGACCCAAGTCCCCCTTGGGGCACTTCGTATGGCTCTGGATTTCTTGATGCGGCAGCTGTCATAGAACTATCCCATTATATTTTTTTGATTGTATCAAAGCCGTTATGGCGTTGATACCGTCACAGACCCTACAGAACCGGTCCCCGTCAAACCTGCGGGGTGCGGTTTATTAGTTATGACGATTTTAAGATCGCCATTTTGCTGAAAAAGGGCACCAATCTCTAGGTTATAATCATTATGCGGTAAATTTGTTAGGGTAAGCTCCGTGTGCCGTGCATCTCCAGGGTTGTTAAATAACTCAAGAAACACAGAAAATGAGCGAACAATTTCAGCCATATATAGGGCGTCATATTGCTCCGGGGCTCGTGGAAACTGAGGTAATACTAAGCGGCGACCACTCATCGGCGGCCATCCGGGCGCACATCCAGCCGGGAAGAACCCAACCGCCATTGCGTTTCGGTGTCAGAAGAAGACACTCGTAAGGCAAAACTACGACCTCTCAGACGTAAATGTATCTGATCTGTGAACTGTTCCACAGGGGTTGTCGCAGATCGGGTAGTGAGAGCATCGTCTGAGTTCAAATAGTTGCCGCCGGGGAAATCTCGTACTTTTGTGGTAAAAGTGACTGAGGGGGACGCTGCTGTAGAGTTTTCAAAGGTGATATCCGGGATAATTCGCCGTATAAAAGCAAACTGCTCGCCGTCAGCAAGGTCCATTTGGCTTGATTCTATGTGAGCGTTAATGGCCACAGGAGGATTAGAAGTAGCATCATCAAAACCCAACTCTTGAAAATATTGCCTGCCATCCGTGAACGTAGCAACGGGGAAATCATTGATCCCACGGTCAACCCAAGCTGTACGAACCAAAGTACCATAATACCAAGCATTTTCTTGGTAGTTAAAAACAACGTAACGGTCAATTTCATTAGCTGTTGACGAGGGGTAGAACCACCAGATTTCTGAGTACGCCGAATTCGACGCCGCGAAGACTTTTTCTTTTTGTGCGCGATTAAAATCATTAAAAACGTAAGATCTCACTGTGCAAGGTATCCGTTGAACCTGCCCACTAAAAACATAAAACTCTTCAAAGCCCATCCAATACACCACATCGTTATTCGCAATAGCAGCTAAAGGCGACATGATGGTTATGTTTTCAGAAATAAGGTTGATACCAAAAGTAAAAGGAGGACCTAAAAACTGCATCGTGTGCAGAGAAACATCCGTGTAAACAAGGATTTGTTGACGAGTTTCTACCGCTGCAATGATTTCTGATCCAGAACCAATACGAAGGTCGCCCGCTGTATTAGACGGCAAAGAGCGCCATGTGGTTGGGTCTTCTTGGTCACTAAAACGAATCAACAAAGGATCTTGGGTGCCAATCGACGTTTCCGCATCACAGCCAAAAGCAATAATGTGCCGGTCTCGATCCGATACCAAAACTTGTTTTGCAATTGTAGGTGTCGTGAAGTCCGCATTAGTACGGCTGGCCAAAGAAACGGCTCGTGACGAAACGCCAGAGGTTTTATCCCAGTAAAAAATGCCCGCATCTCGGACATTTATGATCAAATCTTCACCAAAGTTATCATGTGTCCAGATGCGTAGGATGGTTGTGACACCGCCCGCTGCTTCAGGTTCATCCCAGCCCTGACGGCCCCAAGTGCCTACGCCCCAACCAGTGCCATTTACAGAGGTATCTAGCCCTGTATTAATTTGATAAGCGCCCACGGTGGAACTGCCACCGTTTCCGGTGTCGCTGGAGTTAGCCGTTACCGCTGCTACAACGGTGAAGCTATTGTCATTAATAATAGTGTCAATTCGATACTCAATATTAAGGACCGCTGCCGTAATATTGCCGCCCAAAGACGCCGCACCCGAAAAAGTCACGTAATCACCCGCCACTGCCCCGTGGGCCGTGTCCGATACGGTGATGGTTGAAGAGGTATTAGAGGCGCTAAAAGTTACGTCACCCGCTGACGTAGTTAAACGAATAGGCGTGATGTCGTTGTAGATGCCACTTTCTTCAACATAGTATTTAAGATGTGTGCCAAGGCCCATGAACAGTGAACTGTCCAGCGCAACAAACGGTTTAAGAGCGCGACAGGTGCCTAGAAACGTGTTTTCCGTAGCACGTTCCCATCCGCCAATCTTTTCGGGCACACCAAACCTAAAACGTATTTTGTCACCGTCAAACCAACCGCCCTCATTGGTATACGAGGTTGTTTCGCGATTTACGCCCGGTCTAAATTGAAGTTTAGTTAATGCCATTGTTAATAAGTCGATAGTGCAATACGTCGCCACGTATTTGTAGCTATACAAACGTACAAATATGCGGTGTCGTATGCTATTTCACCTTTTGTACCAGAGCCCTCCGGAGAGGGGGATTTTATAGTATCTATTCTAATTGTATTTCCCGTAGTAATAAGAGTGGAAAAAGTGCCTGCACCCGGCGTAGAGGCACCTATATTTGTGCCATCTATCTCGCCTCCTGCTACATCCACAGAGGGAAAAGTAGCCGTGCCTGTAGTATTTAAAGTAGTAAACGAACCGGTAGAGGCCGTGCTAGCGCCAATAGGAGTGCCGTCAATGTTGCCTCCGTTTACATCTACAGATGAAAATGAGGAAGATCCAGTAGAGGCAATGTTGCCCGTAACATTGCCCGTGACGTTGCCCGTGACGTTGCCGGTGACGTTGCCCGTAACATTACCCCCGACATTACCCGTAACAGCCCCCGTGACGTTGCCGGTGACGTTTCCTGTTAAATTAGCGGTAACCGCAGTAGCTAAAAGATTGACAAACACCTGCGTGACCGTAGCTCCTGTGCCACCACCATTAAACTTCAACACTGCATCTTTGCCGTTGGGTATCTCAAAATCGTTTGAGGCATTGTATGTGCCTTGAAAAACAATAATTGATCGGCTACCACTTAAAGAATTACGAATATAAACAATTTTCTCGGCATTGTTAGGCGTTAGCTGCACGTATGCCGTGCCTCCCAGATCGCCTCCGTCTGTAAATTCAATAAACTTATTGCGACCGTTAGATGTAGAACCGTCCGTGATGGGGAGGTTTGTAGGACTTCCAGAGCTTCCAGCAGATGACAGATTGACAGCAATGATGCCGTCTACAGCACTGTCAATCAGGTCAAAGTTTGTATTGGTAGTCGTACCCCATGTACCAGACTGTTCACCGGTAGCAATTTTTTCGATACCAAGATTTGTTGTATATGTGCTAGGCATAATGCTTTCTCCTTACGCATAAGTGTCTATTGCCCTACCCTTCGTCGCATCAGTAGAAGGAGTGACATCTACCGAGGTGGGCTGAAATTTAATCTTTGATGATTCAGCGGGCATCTGAGCATTATTCAAGGCCGTGGGATTCATCGCAGGATTTGCCGCACCCGCAACAATACCCGTAGGGTTCTGCATCATATTAGACCACCTAACGCCGCCCACGTGTAAAGGGTCACTGGCCATGTGTCATCCTGTTCATCATATCCTCTCTACGCTGCTATTTCGACCCAATTGGCTGACGAATTCGGAATTATAGGCTCCCAAATAAAAGCAGACGCCGGTCCTACTTGCCCTGTTGCCGCAACGCCAGTAACTTGTACAGATATTTGGCCAGTGGCCGTGGCAACACCTACACGGCCTAGAGCAAAAAGACCCGTAGTGGAAACAGTTACTCCTACGCCTTCTGTAACAGATACGGAGCCTACGCCGCCGGTTCCTGCTAGCCCCGTAACGTCTACCTGACCGATAGCCTCTACGGTTGCGGAGCCAACAACGCCGGTTGCCGCAACGCCCGTGACAGATGCGTTAGCCTTGGCAGTGACGGTTACAGTTCCGACATCACCGGAGGCGGCAACTCCCGTCACTGCACCGCCAGTTCCTAGCTCAAATGATATCTTTAGCTCGGTGTCTGCTGGCGTAACAAACGGCTCTTCTCCAAAGCCAATGCCGCCAAATAATCCCCCACCGGCACCTGTCGCGGTCATCGGCATGGTTGCCGAAACGCCCGTTACAAAAACATTTTCGGGCAAAGACGGCACCGCATTGCCAACTCCGCCGGTGGCTGCTACGCCGGTGACATTTACGCCAATTGAAAAAAGTACCTGCCCAACGCTACCTGTCGCCTGTAGCCCCGTGACTACAGCGTCTGCGGCTCCGTTTACAGATACACTGCCAACACCACTCGTGGCAGAAAGGCCCGCAACTCCAACAGGTCCAGCCTCGGTGTCAGAACCAAAAGGAAAGGCTGAAAAAGCACTTGTGCTTGGCATTATTTATCGGCCTTTGAGTCTATTTTTGCTTCTATTGTGTCCAGCTTATTAAAAAGGCGCTGTATGTCTTGCCGAAACTCGTCACGCCTAACGTAATCACCAGCGACACGCACTTCTATGCCACTAACATTGGCCTCTAAGCTTCTAACAGAATCCCATAACGTCTTCATAAGCCATCCAAAAACACCTGCGCCGAGGGTAATAAAAATGTTGATCATGCCCTGATCCATGCACTTTCCCTTGCTAGCTACTCTTCTATGTTAAGTGGGTTGTCTAAAATTCTTTGTATACGCTCTTCTAAATCATCACGCATAACTCTTAACTCACTATTTATTTCTCTGAGACTGTCGTTGACCCTTTCTTCAAGGGCGTAAACATCATCTCTCATCTCTCTAGTGGCTTCAGCCACCGTGTCATCAGTGTTTCTTGCAATTTTCTCTACAACGTCTATATCGGCCTGTAGGCGGTCTAGCTCTCTTTCCAGTGCCATAGTCAAAGAATCAACATTGCCTATCTTGGTGTCAATAACGGCTAAAGCCTCATCATATTGACTAAAATCGGGCGAGACATATTCAGTTATAGCTTGCTCTGCCGTCAATAATCGCTGATAAAGCTCAAATCCGCCCCACATAGCGGCTAAAATGCTGCCTAGAAACGGAATCGCAAGCAGTAGCTTGCCGCCCGATATTTTTAGTCCCGCGAACTCTACCTGCGCCATTGGGGGTCCACCAACTCATCAAACCTTTCTGATCCACGTAATCTTAGCACCCCTAAAGGGTCGGCTTGTGGAGAATTCTTGGAATAGATTTGAGTATTTTTATAAAATTGATTGCGGTCAGATAAGTTAATGCCCTGATATTGAGTCAAGGCTGACGTGTTAGAAATCAAAAATACAGTAAGGCTTTGGTCTGTAAAGCCGCCGGTATCCTCCAAATTTTCTAATTGCGCCTCCATGCTCTGCTTAATCTCTGTTTGCGTCATTGTCTGTATGGATACCGTTGCCCTTTGCACTACTTTTTGCTCTTTTACGCTAGGTGGTGCAACCTCAAAGCGACTAAAATCCGGCTGCTGGGCGCTCAAAAACTGCCCGACACTCTGACCTGTGGCTATTGCGTCATTAAAATCTTCTTCAAACTGAGCTTGAGAGGGCGGTGCTAAATCAACAGATGTCGCAATATTTAAAGGTTGCTGTTCTAGCACCTGTGCAACCTGGGTTTCTTGTCCCGCAGGATTCCAATAGCTTGCCCCGCTAGATTGACTTGACACCCACTGGCTAGATTGACCTTGATCTTGAGTGTTTCCAGTCTGTTGACCCCGAGGGGACTGTTGCCCCTGAAAAGGTTGTTGGTTCACTAAAGATAAAGCAATTCCAACCGCATCGACAGCGGGCTTACTCACGGAACTTATAACATTATCAACAGGGTTTTCTCGTGTTTTTGCGGCTACCTCAACGGGCACTAGCTTTTTTTCCACGGCAATAGGCTTTGCCTTTTCAGTGGACTCAGCCACAGAAGCGGGTTGAATTAAGTCGGGCTCGGGCCTAGATCTTCTTATTACTCGGGCGGCCTCTTCCATAATCTCTTCGGATCTAGCGGCCCTTATCTGTCTTGCTTCTTGAATCTCCACAGGATCTTGTTCGATTTTAATTGTTTGCTCTAGCTCTTTAAGTGCGGAAGGGTCGTCTTTTACTTCGGGTATTCCTCGCACAAAAGGGTCGTCTTTTACTTTTGGTATCCCCTGCATAGAGGGCTCGTCTTTTACTTTTGGTATTCCTTGTGCGGGCGGCAAGCCCATCATCCCTTCCTCTTGCGGTGTGCTTTGATAGACCTGCGTAGACTCCACCTGCCTTATTACCATTGGCTGACCCGTGGCGTCAGGCTGATCTAAAAACAAAAAGTCGTCAGGAGAATCTCCAAACACAGTATTGGTTGCTTGATCCCCAAAGGTTGGAGGCTGTGGTTCCGGCGCTTGATAAATGATTACCGGTTGTTCTACGGTAGTATTGCTTCCATACCCATCACAAGACAGATCATTTTGAGAGGTAGCGCAAGTAGAAACAATAGTAGTCCCCGTGTTTATAGGAGTGTAAATAGCCACCACCGAGGGATTTCTAACCTTTGGCCCGTAGTATCCCGCCCAATACCCTCTATCTTTACCTTCTATTCTAAAGTTTACGCTTTCGTAAGCACTGCTAAAGTCATAGGTTTCATTGCCGGTGAACGTCTGCCACTCTGTAGAATAATCTTGTAGAGTAAACACATTCCGCGCATCAACGTCACCCTGTGAATTGTCTACCTCAAGAAATGCAGATATTTCATCTTCTTTGCCATCGGGATCGCCACAGTAGCCGCCAATAGAATTGTTGCAGTTGTACAGCGCATCAAACGACCAGATAAGCGTTAAAATTTGTAAGGGGTCATACTGTGGCAAGGGCCCAGATGCCGTAACTTGCCCAGTTTGATAGCTATACTGATAAGTATTAGCCTCTGCGTTATACAAGACGGGGCCCGTGGACGTTGGATTACCCAATAAGTTTTTAGAAGTTTCTGCTTGTCCGTATCCTGTAAAAACGTAAAGCAGAATAACTGCGCCAATAAGCCGTTTCATCTCACATCCGCCTTTCTTCTGGAGGAACGCGATCAGAATACTTTTTCCATAAGGCTTTGGCTTCATCTCCTATTTTTCCGTCAATGGGGCAGGGCGTCCCGGCGTCCATCATCGACGACCAAACCCTATAGTCTTGGCACATAAGGCTTACAGCCGCTACGCGCATTCCCATATCAAAAAGAGTTTTGCTTAACTTAATTCTTTCGCAGTTCTTATCTCGAATGGATTTGCCGGTGGAAAATCCAAATATCTGAGTCTGCACCGCTCCCGAAATACCAGTAGTACACAAGTCCTGTGAGTAAGAGCTACCAATACTGGGCGCTATTGCACTGGGCGGCGGCGAGTTTATATCCTGAGTAACTCTCTGGGTTGACGTGCTTACGGAATTACTGTTGCTGTTATTGACGTTGTTGTTAGTCGAATTAACGTCTGACGTAGAACTACTCGTCTGATTGATGGTTGTATCCGATGTCGTTAAATTAACGTTGCTGCTAGTGTTTGAATTCTGATTGACATTAGTGGCAGTACTCACCGAGGTGTTGGTGCTATTGTTGGTGTTGGTGTTGGTGTTGGTGTTGGTGTTGGTGTTGGTGTT
>TARA_R110001592_G_scaffold135278_2_pt1 | contig 11933 bp, 8 predicted proteins | sample TARA_R110001592 | Tara Oceans TARA_R110001592 (sample SAMEA4398387) | marine metagenome | biome: Polar Biome; feature: [SRF] surface water layer (ENVO:00010504); material: water (ENVO:00002006), including particulate matter (ENVO:01000060) such as... | depth 5 m
ATTAGATTATAAAAATAGCGATTTAAAAACTAGATACAAAACTTTGGTAAAAGATCCAAGTTCTGATTTAGCTAAAATCACTGTTGCTAGTGATGAAAAAAGAACTAGAGCTGAGTTATTAGATATATTAGAAGAATTATTTGAAAATGATGAGTTAATGTTTAACACTAGTTTTCAAGAGAAGTTTAAGGCAATGTTACATATAATGATAAAAAGTATTGACAACACTTTAGACGATGCTGTAGGTACGGCTGTAGCTACTAACACAGCTAAAACAGGTATAACATCTGGCCAAGCCAGTGCAATTACGGCTAACACAAAAAAGACAGGAATATCAACTAGCCAAGCTAGCGCTATCACAGCTAACACAGCGAAAGTATCTTTAGTTGGAGGAACAGGAACAGCTTTATCTTTTGGTGAAATGATAACAACGCCTCCGCCTAAAGGAAGCAAGACATCTACGTACTCTATAGTTATGACAGCGGTAAAAAGTGGAGTAAGCAAATCGGTAACATTAACATTAGTGTAATATGAATATTTATTTTAACATAGTAGGAAATACAGCAACTTTAATTACATCAAAAAAAGAGACTGATGCTAATTTTGAATATAATCAAAATGAAGGTCCTTCTATACAGAGTATGAGTATATGCAATGTCCACTCAAGTAATGATGTCACTGTAAATTTATATATAGAAGAAGTAAGTTTTGGTCAAAATAATACTTATAATAATTCTGACTACAGATTAATAGTACCTAAAAGAGAAGATGTAGATATACTGCCTGGAGAAGAAGCAGATTTTATAAATCAATTTGACAGTACTCCTGGAGTAGATACTACAGAAACTTATTATATTTTAAAAAATATAATTATACCTTTTGGAGTTACATTATATTTAAATCAAAGTGATTTATATTATGATGATTCACGTTTCAGTTTAAAAATACTATTAAGTGCTGAAGATAGCGCAGTAGATCTAATAATAAAATAAAAATATGAGTATATTAACAAAAATATTTAGCGGAGGAGCTAGTGAATTAGTGAAAAGTGTAGGGGGAGTTATAGATAATTTACATACATCTAAAGAAGAAAAACTTGCTGCAGAGCAAAAAATAAAAGAGTTACTAGCTAATTACGAGCTTGAAATGGAAAAGAATGTTACAGATCGCTGGAAAGCAGATATGAATTCTGACTCATGGTTAAGTAAAAATGTAAGACCAATGGTATTAGTATTTTTAGTTGTTAGTACAATACTAATGATATTTATAGATGCAGGTACAATAAATTTTGAAGTTGAACCTAAGTGGACTGACTTACTACAACTTGTCCTTATAACAGTTATAGGGGCATATTTTGGAGGGAGATCACTTGAAAAAAGAAAAAAATAATGACATTAAACGAAATTGCATATAATCTACTAAACGTAGTTAGGGGAGGTAGGTCTAATAATGATGAGCATATATCTTTAGATCAAATAAAATTTAATATTAAACATTATCGTGCAGTTTATATTAGGAGAGATTATGCTAAAAATTCTTTTACTAGTAGACATTCAGAGCAAGATTTAGGGTGCGTTAGGTTAGAAGCAGTTGATGCTAGTAAGTGTTGTAATTTAGATACAAAATGTCCTGTATACAGAACTGAAAAACCTATCCCTAAAACTATCAGATATAATTTTGAAGAGGCTATTACGTATGTAGGAGATGTTACGGGAACAAATACTATTCCTATGGTTAATTCAAATGTTATACATTATCTTCCATATGACAAATACACAAAAGGAAAGATGAAATCGTATATGATTAATGATTATTTGTATATTTACAACGCAGAAGGAATAGAAACAATAAACGTTAGAGGAGTGTTTGAAGATCCTGAACAAGTAGCAATTTTTGATGAATGTTTAGAAGGAGAATGTTATGATGATTCTAAATCAGAGTTCCCTATAAGTATGGACATGTTAAGTTTAATTAACCAAGGTTTAATAAATGGAGAGTTAAATATGTTATCAACTTCTTTAAGCGACACAACTAATGATAGAATGCAAGATCGAGGAACAACACCAAAAAAATCTAAAAATTAATTATGGCTAAAAAAATGATAAAAAGAAAAGACGGTTCTTACTCACAACGAGGTCTTTGGGATAATATAAGAGCAAATAAAGGGAGTGGCAAAAAGCCAACTGCAGAAATGTTGAAACAAGAAAAGAAAATTAATAATAATAAAATGGGAGGATTAAAAAAATTAAAAAAGAAAGGGGGGTTTCCAGATATGAATAATGATGGTAAAACAACTCAAGCAGATATTTTCTTAAAGAAAAAAGAAAATGGAACTATAAAAAAACACGGAGGTGTACATAAAAAAAAGAAAAAGAAAATGTATAAAGATGGGGGTAAAAAGAAAATGATGGGAGGAGGCATGATGCAAAAAATGTATAAAGAAGGTGGATTTTTAGAGCCTAAAACTACTAACATAGACGACTTATAGAATGCACCATATTTTTTCAGATATATATACAGATTATGTAAAATCACATAAAGAAATAGAAAAGTCTTTATTTACAAATATTTGTCATGAGTTTAATATTATGATAATGGATTATATATTAGAAGGAAAAGAATTTAATATGGGTAATAATCTTTCTACTATGTCTATAATAAGGAGAGATAGAGACCCTAGATCTCCTAGATTAGACTGGGGAGAAAGTAATAAGTATAAAAAAGAACTCTTAGAGAAAGGTCAAGATTTATATAACTCTGAAACTGGAGAAGGAGTTAAGTGGCATATTTATCATACTGATGAATTTTACTGTAAATACTACTGGAGAAAAGGTAAATGTAAAATAAAAAATAAATCAGTATATAGATTTGATGCTACTAGAGGACTAAAAGGAAATAAAGAAAAACTAATAAATCTTTTAAAAGAAGATGATTTAGCGTATTTAAATTTTAAAAAACATTAATATGGCTGTATATAAAACAATATCTAGCAAAACTATAATAAGAAAAATATTTAGAGATCTTAAGCCTTCAAAAGATCATTGGATAGATGATGCTATTGAGTGGCTTGGAGAAGCGCTAGAACATATAGGAGCAGCTCCACAATTAAATCAAAAGCAATGTGTGTTAACTGTAACTGATCATAAAGTATTATTACCTACTGATCTTTATTATATTAATCAAGTAGCTATTAATAATTCAGTATCTCCTGTTTCAGCTAAAGAGCTAGACACTTTAACAACTAAAGTTACAGAACTTAAAGAATCTATAGTTGCAGCGCAAGCAAATAATTTAGAGTACTCTAGTACAACGTCAGTTTTAAATGAAATTAATAGTAGGATAGTAATACTAGAAAATGTTTATTTTAATAACGGTAACTCTATGCAGCCTTTACAATATGGAGCAAGCACTTTTCATAGGAGTATGCATTGCACTGATTGTGTAAACGAAAATGTAAACTATGAAGATACGTATATAGTAGATAACGATTACATAAAAACATCTTTTGCAAGTGGAAAGATATGTTTAAGTTATATGGCGTTTCCTACAGACGCAGAATGTTACCCTTTAGTTCCAGATGATATAAGTTTTAAAGAAGCAATGTTTTGGTATATATATAAAAAATTATTATTAAGTTCCCCAAAATTTAAAGACAACGGAATAAATTATCAATTTGCAGATCAACAATGGAAGTACTACTGTACTCAAGCTAGGAATGCAGCTAACTATCCAGACATTGATAAGTATGAATCGTTTATGAATCAATGGGTTAGAATGATACCTAATATGAATAGGCACGATGTAGGATTTGAACAATTAAATACAAGAGAAGATTTAAATAGAAACTAATGGCAGAAAAAAGATTTATAAAAGGATTATTTAAAGATACATCTCCTATTGATCAACCACCTGGAACTTGGAGGTATGCGCGTAATATGGTTCTAAATGATACAGATGGAGCAGTCTCAAATGAAGGAGGGACACAGCTATCTGGATTTCTAGGAGATGTTAATTTTAATAATTTATATAGAGGAGTTGGAGATTTTAATATACATGTAATTGGAAAAATCGAAGTTGATAAAGATAGAATTATTTTATTCAGTTTAGATATAACACAATATAATTTAAATAAAGTATATAGATCTGAAATTGGGATGTGGGAAGATAACGTATATACTACATTATTTAACCCTAACATATATACTTACCCTGAACATGATTTAAAATTTGATATAAAATATTTAATTGAAGGAACTTTTAAGATTGATTCTAAAGGAGATTTAATTGTATATTGGACTGATGATTTTAATTCTCCTAGAGCATTTAATATTGATAGACAATTGCGATGGATAGATAGTAACTCAACAGTTCTTTTACCACAAGAATGGTTATATAGTATAGATCCTAGTACTACACATAAAAATCATATAGATTTATTAAATTTATTTCCTAGTTCAGGTCCTATTCCTCATATTGATTTACATGAAATATACGATCAAGTAACATCTATAAATGCTACTACTTTTGATAATCAACAAAATTCTGTAATTACTGGGGGAGGTCTTCTTACTGGTGTTTATTACTTAGGCTTAGCTTATGTAGATGATGATTTAGTGTCTACAAATTATTTATCAATTGCTAATCCAGTTTCTATTGTTGATGAATACGATCATACTACTCCTACAAGTAAAAAAGACGGAGCTAGACATGGGAGTCAAACTTCAAAATCTATTAGCTGGAAAGTAAGTAATCTAAATACTGATTACAAATATATGAGTCCTATAATTATTAGGAAAATGGGGGATGCTACAGAAGCATTTAAGTTAGGTATTATTGAAATACTAACTACAGTTAATGCAGTACAAGATGTTGTTTTTAGTGGGCTAGAAGGATTTACTCCTAGCTCAGTAAAAGATGTTATTATTGACACAATTTCATATGAGACTGCTAAAACTATAAATCAATTAGATGGTGTTTTGTACCTTGGTAATTTATCAGGAACAAAAGATTTAGGGTATCAAAAATACGCTAACAATATAAAACTACTTGCCAGAACAAAAGTATTCCCACGATTTGATACTTTCTATGCTACTCTTGATAATCTAACTACTGGCTTTGGTACTAGTGAAGTAAATTCTTATGACTCTAATGGTGATGGAACAAAAACTATACAAGAAGTAGATATAACTCAATCTTATAGATATGCTCCTAATATTTTTAAATGGAAAGGCTATCAGAGAGATGAAGTCTATGCATTTTATATAGCATTTATTTTAAATGATGGTAGCATGTCTTATGCGTATCATATACCAGGTAGAGCTCCATTAGATACAACTAAAAACATTGATAAAGGAACAGGTTCTGGGTATAGCATACTAGAAAATTCTTTATTAAACTCTCCAAGTGGTAGTGGGTCAACTAATTTAACAACTCAAACTAACTCTTATATATATGAAGATTTACAAGAGTTAAATAAAACTTATGCAAAAAACTTTCACTTCTTTGATACTAGTGATTTAGCTGGTTCAAACAATATGAACTATTGGGAAAATGCTACAGAAGTATACCCATCTTCTGAAAATTACGATATTTGGGATGAAGATACTTTTATTGATTCTTTAGGAGTTATTCAAAATCCAGTTGGCACTTTAAAAAATAAAAATGTTAGGCATCATCATTTTCCTTCTAATCAAAATCGTTTTTTTACAGTTGTACAAGATTTTGGAGTAGGGAACAGTTCTAGTGGATGGATTAATGATAGTAGTGCCCAAGGATGTGAGTCTGTATTAACAGACGCTTTAAATGTTCCTGGTCCACAGCCTTGGAACATGAAGTTTTTTGCTTATAATGCTTATAAACCTGGTCCTGTTAGACAAAAAGATGATGGAGATTGGTATGGGACAATTACAGTTGGTGGTATTGACATTGATAGTAATTGGCATGATGATGGGCCTAATTGTGATGATCATGACTATGGTACTGTTCACCCACACTATGGAGATATAGAAAACCCATTAGTAATACATAAAGATAAAATAACATCACAAAGAGGAGCTCATCCATATGAAGACTACTCAGTAGTACAAGGCACTGGAGTACATCCAATTCAAATAGCTAGTCCAAATAATAAATTATTTCATCGTTTAAAGTTTGATGCACAATTTCCATATGAAATAGAATGTCCTTTTAATACTGTTCCTAATGCTTCGTATGATAATCAGGCTATAGGCTTAACAAGTCAGCCAAGCAAAGGATCTATTGCATGTTCAAATCACTTGTGGGATGGAAATAAATTTACTGCAGATCAAAGTTTAATAGTTACTGTACAAATATATGCATGGCTAAGTTCTCCTATTAGTGACTATGAGTGTGGCACTAATAATGGCTGGCACCCATTTTCAAATAATGATAATAATTCTGTTAGGTTTGTTGCAGTGCAGAAAAGGAATGGAGTATATTTTAATGCAGTAGATATGGGGGGTATAAGTAGTACTTATGACGATGTAAGAGAATGCAGATGCTCGGCTGATGATCCTAATAATTACAAGAATGAAGCTGTTACGTTTGGTAGATCACAAGCTACATCTAGAACTTTTATCCTAGCTAATCAAGATGAATTACATTTTGGATGGATTAATACAACAAAATCATTAAGTGTATTTCATCCCGATTGTTATAAAAAAGCTGCAAAAATTGATTTTCCGTACTCTACTACATGTGATGATCCGATAACAAGTTTAAATGCTAATGGTGAGCAGGATGGTGATGTAGTTAGTGGGTATAACGTTAGTCAAGTTTCTAATAGTCAAATCTCATTTAAAGTTCAATCTCCAGGAGGATCAATAGATCCTGAAATGCAAAGAGATGTAAAAATACAACATAGAGTTGCAGCTTTAGGATTTACCTTAGACGATATAAAAATTCCTAAAACTATAGCAGACAAAATACAAGGATTTAGAATTTATCATGCTAAAAGAACACACGGAGATAAAACAGTTTTAGGTCAAGCTCCAGCTATACCAATGAGATCAGATGTTGCTAAAATAGGTTTATGTAAAGCTGCTTGGGATTCAGGAGAAAGCACTAAAGGTATGCAAATTATGCAAACACTACAAACTGCTGCAATATCTATTATTAGGAAAGATCCTTTCCCTAGTTGGGATTCTTACTATAAAGAATATGATTTTATATATCAAGGACAAGGTAATATTATAAAAGAAAATGCATATAAAGCGTTTCATTTTCCTGACTTCCATTTACTACGAACTAAAAGTAGTTTGTCTGGAGCAACACACATAAAGCCTCAATATTTTGTAACTAACTATGCTTGGCAAGGACCTACAATTGAAAGAGATAAAAAAATGATTTCTAAAATAGTAGAAGATTCAGGATCTAGTGGTCAGTTTTCTCCTCCTTTAAAACGTATTGAACAAGAATGGGGGCATGATTCTGTATTTAATTGTTACGCACAATATGTTCAAACTGCTTTTTTTATAGGAGCTAAATATCAAAGATTTGTAACTGATTCAACTAAAACTGGTTATGTAGATAAAAATAGTCTCCCAAGAGTTTTAGGGCAAAAAGCAATAACATATTTAAGAGGGGATAGTATTTTTAAAGCAGAAAATTTAGGTTTTGGAGGAACTATAGTAAATGAAGAAGGTGAAAGTACTTTAGCATATAGTTTAAAAGACAGGCATGAAATTTTTGCTAAAGGAGGAAGTATAACTGGGGGAGGATGTTATAGTGGTAGTACTTATTCAGGGTATGGAAGATCTCATCAAGCTAACCCATTTATGCTAACTGCTAATCCATTAAAAGATGATGGGACAACAGCTCATGTAGGAGCTTCTTCAGTTAGTGGGTGTAATAGAAGTAGTTATATTCAAATACACAATTTAAATGCTTTTAAAACTGATGTTTATAAAGCTATAGATGATCAAGAATTAATATGGACAGGGTTTGAGGTTTTAGGTCAAGATATAAATAATTTTATTTTTTGGGATCAAGAAGCAATTGATAAATTACCTGCTTCTGCTCCTACACATACAAGAGGAGAAAAACTAGCTTATGATTACGTAGATTTATCTGGAGGTTCAAATCCTTATAATGCAAATTTTTCTTTAGAAACTTTACAAAAAGATATTATAAGAAATTCTTCAGGAAATGTAATTGATCCTGGTGATACCTCTACAACTACAAGTTTACCACAATTTGGTCAACATCATATTTTTGGGGGAGACACATATATATGTAGATCTGCAAATGCTTCTGCTGTTACTTACCAAGATAATCAACAATCTGAACAACCAATTAGAACTTTACATTACCACATAGTAGAATCTACAGATAATATAAATTTTAGACATACTGAAAGTGATAATTCTTTATATTTTCCAGCTGCAACTGCAAAATCAATGCTAGAATTAATAGGAAAAATTGATTTAAATCATATAGATAATATAAAATATAATTCTAATTACTCTGAACTTAATGATATAAGACCTGCATTTCCATTACCAATACAAGAAAATAAACAAGATTCATTTCCAACAAGAACACATAGGAGTGTAAAAACAGATACAACTAGTTTGATAGATAACTATAGATTATTTAAAGCAAATCAATTTAAAGACTTACCTAAAAATAGAGGAGATTTATGGAAGCTGTCAACTTTTAATAATTTATTATATTTTCACATGGAACAAAGTTTGTATGCTGCTAAAGGTAAACAATCAATGTCAATGAAAGATGGGAGTGAAGCATTTGTAGGGAGTGGAGATATATTTACGCAAGATCCAGATGAGATGGTTCAAACATCTGGGGGGTTTGGAGGTACTCAGTCTCAATGGGCAGCTTTAACAACTAGATATGGATACTTTTTTGTTGATATTAATACAAGAAAAATTTTCTTAGTAAAAGATAAAATTGAAGAAATTAGTAGTATAGGTATGGAAAACTGGTTTAAAGATAACATTAAATTTGAGCTAGAAGACTACGGATATATTGGATGTTCAATTGATAATCCTTCTTTAGGTTTTGGTTTTCATTCTGTGTATGACCCTAAACATAAAAGAATTATTTTCACTAAAAAAGAAATAAAACCTACACAATTATTTAAAGACAGGTATCTTCAAAAAAATGGTAACTCTCCAACAAACTGCGGAACATTTAGACCTATGGGATATATTAGATTTAATTCTTCTATATGTCAATACGAGCAATGGGTTAAAAATAAAGCTGGAATATGTGTTTTTCAGCCAATACCTTTTAAGTGTGATGATGTACTTTTTGAATGTGGAGGATGGACAATATCTTATTATCCTGATTTAAAAGTATGGGGAAGTTTTCACGATTATATACCTTATATGTATTTTAATACTTCTACAGATTTTTATTCAATAACAAATACATATAATAGACCTGTATTTTGCACTCCTTTAATGATTAGTGAGGCACAGCAATTACTATCTGGATCTTTAGTTTATCCAGACAGTGTAGCTCCACTATCGTGCTTAAACCAAATTCCATACTTAGGGACTACATATGGTAATTCAGGTATTTGGAAACATAATTCTGGGAGTAAAGGAATATTATATCAAGAACATAGTGCAGTATCAAATGTTAATTTTACAACATGGAAAGATACATTAACATATTATCCTTTTGAGTTTGAATTTATATCTAATGAAACAAAAAGTGTAACTTCTTTATGTTCTTCGTTTACTTATACTTTACAAACTTTTAACAATACTCAAACTCTAGGCTCTGGACTTTCTCCAGTATATGTAAATACTTTAGAACATGGATTTACTAAATTTTATTTATATAATACTTTTCAAATTTCTGCAAAATCTTCTGTAACTCAACTTAACAGCCCAAACACTATAGAAGGTGAAGATTTAGAATATTTAGTAAACATAAGAAGAGTAGGTAACAGTTGGAAAGTAAATAATTTTAGAGATATGGCAGCATTAGCAATTGATACAAGAGCTTATTATACATCTCCTCAAGTTAACTTATTAGGGGGAATTAATACTGGAACTGTAACAACTTCTTTTATAGAGGATATGTTTACTGTAGATGGAATGTCAGAGATTATAAACCCAAACTACATAGATATAACTAAAAATTGGAACGAACAGAGTAAATTTATAGATAAATGGGTAGGAATTCGTTTAATTTATAACAATGTATCAAATAATTTATTAAATTTGTACTCTACAGAAGTAGCTGTACGTAATCTATACCGATAAAAATGAAAACAAAAAAATTAAAAAAAATAGCAAAAGAACTTACAAAAGCTTCGGCAATGCACAAAAGACAATCAAAAGCAATTAAAACCCTGTATAACATGGGGGGTTATAAAACTAGATATAACGCAGGAGGTTTAAAACAAATGTATCAAGGAGGAGGTATGTATTCAGATAATACAGCAGCCTCTGTTGGGCAAGGAAATAATAGCACCGCTAATATTGTTTATCAAGAAAGTGACCCTAATTTACAAAATCAAAGAGTACAAGGATTAAAAGCTGAACAAAGTAGATTGCAATCAGAGGGAGTTTCAACTTCAAGTGATGTTGAAAGCAAGCTTGAACAAGGTAGAATGCAGGGAGACGTTGATGCAGCTAACGCAGCAATGGAAGTTGAAGGTAAAATGGCGTTAGGAAAATCAGCGTTGTCAGGAGCACAAACACTAGCAGAAGGATTTGGAGTAGAAGGTAAAGGAGTAAATGCTTTTTCAGCTGCAAAAAACGCATATCAAGGAGCTAAGCTAGCTCAAGCGGCAACAGCAGGTCAAAACATTACTCAAGCTGGAATACTTGGGGCAGAAGGATCAAAACTTGCTGCAACAGCAGCAAAAGGCGGGGGACAAATGATGTCTTCTGCAATAACAGGTAAAACAATAGTTGTTGATGGGGCAGGTAATGTAGTTAAAGCGGGGCAAGCAGTAGGAAAAGGAAGTGCAGTTTTGAAAGGTGCAGGAGCTTTTTTAAAATCTGGAGCAGGTCTTGGATTAGTAGCTTCAGGGCTAGGATATGGAATTGATAAACTTTGGGGAGATGACGACCCAACTACAACTAACACAGCAGAAGCAGCTGGAGGTATATTGAGTGGAGCAGGAACTGGGGCTTCTATTGGATCATTTATATTACCAGGAGTTGGTACAGCTGTTGGAGCTGTTCTTGGAGGTATAGCTGGGGGAGTTAGTAAATTCTTTGGTTCTAACAAAGCTAGGAGAGCTAAACGAAAAGCTGAAAGAGAACAAAAAAGAAAAGTTGCAAAAATTATAAATAAAAGTAATAAGTCTTTAGTAAAAAATTATAGTTCTCAGAAATCTGCTGTAAGAGCAGGAGAAATGGCTCAAAAAACTTATTCAGGGTATGATATGGGTAGAAATGTAACAGCTCAAATGGGGGGAATGAGAATGGGAATGCCTAGATATGGAATAGCATCTTAAAACAAAAAATATGATTAGAGAAAAATTTATAGATAAACTAAGAAAGAAATATCAAACTGGTGGAGTCTCAGACTCTGCTGCAATGGCGAGCAAAAAATTAATAGGTGAAGGCCTTAAAACAGGATTAAGTAGAGCGGCAGCAGCTACATCTGGAATAGGCTCTACACTTTTAGGGGGTTTAAGCAAGGTTATAGCTCCTGTTGGAGTTGCGTCTACGTTATATAGTATGTATAAAAGTGGTCAAAAACATTCAGGAGGTAAATTTGGATACAAACAAAATCCTGAGTATGTTGAAGGCTCTAACCAGTCTAAATTTATAAAAACTAATCCTTTTTTATCAACACGAAAATTTGGAGAAGGAGGAGAAGCTTATAATGAAGGTGGGATGTACGATCAGATGAATCAATACCAAAAAGGTGGAATGCAATTACCAGGAGGAGAAATGCAACCTATACCAGGTTCAGATGCTGTA
>TARA_R110001592_G_scaffold363095_1_pt1 | contig 11925 bp, 4 predicted proteins | sample TARA_R110001592 | Tara Oceans TARA_R110001592 (sample SAMEA4398387) | marine metagenome | biome: Polar Biome; feature: [SRF] surface water layer (ENVO:00010504); material: water (ENVO:00002006), including particulate matter (ENVO:01000060) such as... | depth 5 m
TGTTAGCGCATATCAAAGTCTAGAAAAACCGCTTAAATCGGCAATAGAATTACAAAAGAAAATTCGTGAGGGAACTCCTATTCCTCTAAAGCAACTAGAGAATAAGGAATTAAAAGAAGCAATAAAGGGAACACATGCTTATAATTTAGCAATTCTGCAAGGAGTTGGCATACAGAAAGCACAGGCTAAAGGACTAAATGAAATAATTAAAAAAGGAAAACAACAAAGAAAGAATTTTGAAACAATGCAGGAACAAGCGAAATTCAACAAAAATATGGGAAGCAAAAAAGGTAGAAAAACTATAGATGCAGATATATCAAATCAAATAAGTAACATTCCCTCTTTCAGGTCTAGGGTTGATGAAGGAATTAAGAAGAAGATAGTCCAATTTACAAATATTAGTGGTAGTATATTAGATACTATTGATGAGATAAAGAATACAGGCGTTTTTAAATTTATAGTTAGTAGTATTAAGAAAAACGAAAGCCTACAAAAACTAAGGATTAGAGTTATGCTGATGCTACTTACTGCATTTAAAATAATAAAACCAATATTTAGTTATTTATTTAAGGTATTAATAATTGTGGTGGTAGTTATGGCATTAATAGTGTTGGCAGCAAAACTTGCTTTTGATACTTATGATTTACTAAATGACATACCACAATTTATGATATTGGTTATGGCGGTGATAGATGCAGTATTGAATAATATAATGTTAATATTTAATATGATAGGGGCTTTACTATCGGGAGATATGTATGAATTTATTGAATATGCTTTAGATTTTTTCGATAATTTATTAATAATAGGACTCGGATTATTAGGACTCGCTTTAGGTGGCTTATTTGCACTTGCGGCGGGAGTAGTATATTCTTCGCTAGATACGGTATATAAGTATTTTAATGGTCTTTTTGGTGGAGAACATGGCGAGTTTTCTGAAGCAGTAAATAAAATACTACTTAGAGTTTTAATATTCTTTGCAGTTTTATATTTTGTGAAACAAGTAGCACTGGTATTGTTGCATGTAGCATTAACTAAAGGTTTCTATATATTACTAATATTAGGAATTGGAGCAGCAATCATAGGAGGAATTAAATTTTTAATAAAAAACTTTAAATTACCATTCTTTGCTGATGGTGGAGTTTCGGATGGAGGAATGGCAGTAGTTGGAGAAAGAGGGCCGGAATTAGTTAATTTACCTAAAGGTGCTAGAGTTCATAGTAATAGAGATAGTAGGAAAATGAGTAGTAGCGTTATAAACAATAATGTTAGTGTGACAATTAATGCTAAAGATACTTCGGATGCTGAACTTAGAAGAATAGCAGACCAAGTAGGAAGTATGATAACAAATAAGTTAAACAGAACAACTTCTTCTAGTGGATTTATAAGGTGATTTAAATGGGCTATGTGTATTTAAAATTGGGAAGTCATTCTATTGATGATGGCTTAACTCAAAATGTAATAGAATTAAAAGCAAATTCAGTTTCTATATCAGTAAGTAAAACAATACCTTCTTTTGAGATTCCTTTATCAGCATACGCTACGGGTGAATCGCAAACGCTTGCATTGGATATAGGAATGGCTTCTAAAACAGTATCAGTTAGTGGAATTATATTAGACCAACAAATTAATCAAACTCATGGAGGTGAAGAGAACGACAGAACTTTTACGGCACACGAAGTAGCACAAATTATTGCTTCGGGAGTAGATTCTTCATTTCTTCAAACAAATCAAAGAATGAATGAATTAGTTGTATTAATGCCTTCCTTTGTTGATTCAAACTATGTTCAAAGAGGAGGAATTAATACGGCAGATAGAGAAACAGGAACATTAGTTCCATTTACTTTTGCTGCGAGAGGAGGAGGTAATGAATTAGATAATATTGGAACTGGTAGGCCGATATCAAGTTTCCCCGATTCAAGCACTGATACAGGATTAACCGGATTCATTAGAACTTTTTCTTGCGATATGAGTTCGGAAGCATATGAATTATCCTTTAGTTTAGAATTTGAAACTGCGATTATTGTTCCATAGGTGATAATATGTATGATGTGCTTATTGGAAAACAACGAGGGCTAGTATTCCCTGTCATGTGTAATGGGCATATTAGAATAGATTATAGCGATAATGTTCCTAATAATGATGATATAGGATATGGTATTTTTGGATATACAGGCTCATTTACCTTTGAATCTATTATCACTCCTTATGACATAAATGGCTTTGGGCAGTATTCGGCAACATCTAGACCAACAATTAATCCTACACAAAAAACAATGCCTAGTGTTATATTTAGTAATGCGGGTAGTGCTGATTTTCAAAGTAACGAATATATGCCAATTGCTAATAGGTTAGTCCATGAGATGAATATATTTTCTAGCACTAACTTTACAATATCATTAGTAAACTCAACAGTCCATAATGAAAATCAACCTGCTGAATATAAAATTAAAACCGTTTTAAAAATAGGAGGAACGGACTACACAACAACTACTGATGCAACAGTAGTTAATTCTAATCTTGGAGTTGGATTCATACATGGTGGAACTAGTGCTTCTAATGATGGTTTTGATAGAGAAGGTAGAGTGACACATGTTGTTGGTGGAACTACTGATGCTTCTAATAACACTACAACAGTTCCGGTTGCTTCTACTGCTAAATTCCATGTAGGGCAAGAAGTATTTACAAGAAGTGGGTTTACCTTTACATCTTTAGGAACTATTGCTTCAATTAACTCCGGTGTAAGTTTTGTTTTAAATACTGCTCCTTCTAGTAGCATAGGTAACAGTACCAATATATTTATTCACACTTTCAAAGACCCATCTTACATAAATAATCAATTTCATATAGCATGTACTTATGACGATGTATCTAAACAAGTAAGTATATATTTAGATGGTATTTTAGTTAAGCAAACCGTACTATCTGTATCTTCTAGTTTTTCTATGGCACAAGAAGATTATTTTATAGGGGCTTCTAGTAATAATGCAACGGGAACAGAAAGTGCTATTGCTAACAAACAATTTATGGGAGAAATGCACGAAATGAGCATGATAGACCAAGTAAAAAAGAAATTTCTAGTTCATAACTTATTACCTAATCTAGACAATACTTTGTTTTATTTTAGATTTGAGGAGGCAGATGTATGACAGAAGTTTCAACACTAGTTGCCTTAAGTAAACCAACTACCAATTTAACTAAATCTACCACTACTGCTACTTCCGGTAGTGAAACACTACCCATCGGAGATACTAGTAGTATTTTGATAGGCATGAAAGTTAGTGGAACAAATATAGCCACCAATACAATAGTGACTGCAATATCCAATAATAGTAATATAACTATGAGTAAAGAGGCTACTGCTTCGGGAGCAACAGGAACGCTTACATTTACAAAAACAGCGTTTGATGCACCAACTAATCCCGAACTTTGCGTTAGCACTACATCAACATCAGTTGATACTTTTGGTGTAGTTGTGGCAGAAGAGAACTCCGGTACTGTTACATTAACATCAGTAGGTAGAAGCACATTAGCAAATTGTAATGTTACTCAAGGTAGCGATATTGTTTCTTTATCAAGTGGTAATACTAATAACTTATATGTGGGGCAGTCTGTAAAGGGTACAGGTTTTACAGGAACGCTGGCTAGAATAGAAAGAATTATTTCTAGTAGTGATTTTGTTATGACTGAAAAAGCGAGTGCAACTGCTAGTAATGCTACCTATGTTTTAGGACTAGAACATTTAAATCTATCAGTCACAGAAGGAACTAGAATAAAATGTTTTGATGATTTAACAAGTACAGGTATTAGGCTAAACAGTATTAATTTAGACACTACTCATTTATTTGTTATGATACACTCCGGTGATGTAAATAAACATCACTTTGCTAAAGTTTCGGAAATATTTGCTGATGATATTAGCGGAGATTCATTTGAATTTAGACCCAAACTAGGAAATGAAATAGCAAAACATGTTAATTTTAAGTTATTTTCAACTCCTATATCTAATAGTATAACAGAAGTAGCGATAGGGTTAGGAATAAAAAGCACATCATCCCCATCAGTTTCTTTAGCAAGACCACTATTTCATTTCTTTAATGAAAACCTAGATAAGAAAAACCAATTAGACCATAATAAAAAATATAATTTGATGTATAGTGAATTGGATTTCATAAGTGCCGCTACTGACACTCTACCTACGACTAGTTTATTTACCACAATGCCCGACTTTGGTACAGATATAATTGACTATGGAAAACAAACACTAAAAGCAAGATTAGTAGATAATTTGAAAACATTGGATGACCCTTCTACTCATACGAGTAATGAAGGAAAAACTATATTAACATATACTCCATTTACAAGTGACGCTTGTTTTACTAATGCTAGAAGAGATGATGATGATGCCGTAACTAACACTACATCAACACAAGATTATAATGGGCCATATCGCTATTTATCATATGGATATTCTAAAGATATAGCGAACATAACTTATAATGTAATAGACCAAATTTTATATGAATCTATGGGAGCAAAAGGAACTCTAGCAGAAGTTAAAGTTGGCGACCCATATAGAATACTTAGCAAAAAAATAGGAGAGGAAGAATCTCTTAGAATAAGACACCAAATATTTACAGGAAACTTCAATGAATTTAAATCAATAGGAGCAAGTATAACTTCTAACCCTTCGGGTAATACTTATGCTACAACAACAGACCATGACTTAGTAAGTTATTTGAATGTGGGTGATGAAGTTAGAGTAGGAACAAGAATAGTTGTTGTTTCAAGCATAGCCTCTATTAGTGGCAAAACCCAAAACATTACATTTAGAAGCGAAAATAGATTAGAAACAGAATCAATATTTACAACTGATTCTTACACATTAGCAAACGATAGTGTCCTTGAAAGACGAGCATATAATCCAACAGATAATACTTTACTCACTGATTTTCCATCAGTAGTAAATAGACAAAGTACGCTACATGTAAAATTAATCTCAAGGGAATTTAATTATTTATATGTGGGCGTTAGTGCTATTGATGTAAATAAAAAATTACTTACTTTATCTTTTTCAAATAAAGCCTACTTTGATGCCACAACAAAAAACATGCTAGATTATATGAAAGGGCAGTATATTATATTAGTAGAGAAAATGACAGGCCAAATAGAAAGAATAGACCACTATAAGGAAAAGGGTCTTACCCAAGTTAAGTTAGCAGGAAGAAGTAATATTAGAAAACTAATCTCCCCCATAATATCAAAAAACACTTTATTTTCTCAAGATGTTGTTTATTCAACTCAAAGCCCCTATAATAAATTAACAACCGCAGGTGCTAACTTTACTTGTACTTTTGGTAGTGATACACTAACTGCTTCAACAAGCATAACACTAACGGCAGGTACTCAAGTTCATTTAAAATATGCTTCGGGAATGATGAGTTATATTGGAGAAATAGCCGCTACTGTAACAGGAACTAGTTTTGATTTAGTAGATAAAGCGAGAGCAGAAGGAACAACCTTAGTAGGATATAAAGAAACCAATAAAAACTATGTATTAAATAAAGCATTAGCAACTAATCCCTTTGTTAGTTCAACTACTAGCCTAAGCGGTGCTTCTAACAAAGGGTTGTTCTTTAATTCGGGAGTAAAGATTACTTCAACAGGAATAGAAGGGGATAAACTAGTAGGTAGTAGTGGGAGTGATAATGAAAATGCCGTAGGTTATTTTATTAGTGATGTTTCTAATCTAAAAAGCGATGCTCACTTCCAAGCGATTTTAGAGGATGAGGGTAGTAATGCTGAAAGTTTCGATACCATAAATACTTTAATGGATTTTGAAGTTGTTAAAACAGAATCAGCCGGTGAAAATAAAGGAACTTATGTGACTATTGCTCCTTATATGCCACTAACATTAGGTAGGGTTGATATTAATTATGCCAACACTCAAGATACTCACTTTGCTAAGGCTACTCTAGGAAAAACACTTCACGATATATCTAATCACGCAAGAAAATATATAGATGTTGATAGTGATGAAGCCCTATCTGCATATAATCATATTAGAGGACATAACAACTTACATGGTAAGCCCATTTATGTTAATGGTAAATTCTTAGCAAGGATTATTTCAGTAGAGAAGAATGTTGAGATAATTGTTTCTACTAGTGTTGATGGAACTAGTACCGCTACTGCTTCTACTACCGGATTATCCGAAGGGATGGTTTTATCGGACAATTCTCATGTCAATACTAAAACAATTCTTTCTTTTTCTTCTTCTTCTACTATAGTTTTAAATTCAAGTGCCGGTGGAACTAGTACCGCAGATGCGCTATATTCTTTACCTTCTACTCTTGCTAGAATTTATCTTGATAAAAGTGTTGGTTTAGTTACTTTACCTTGTAAACTGAACTCCAATACAACATTGAGTGATTTTGATACTACCAATATATATGTTGGTATGAATGTGGTTGGAACAGGAATACCTGCAAGCACAACTGTTGTTTCTATTGATAGCCCCACCACAGTAACAATAAGCAATATTGCTACTAACTCTAATATAGGGGTTAGCGTAGTATTTTCTTTTGGTGCTGGAACTATAATAGATAGATTAGAAGGACACCATAATCAAGATGCAACTAGGGAAACTTCTAAATTAACTCACGAATTTAATCTATTGAATGCAGGTCATCTACATGGGGCTAAAAATATTGCTTTGATGCATCCTGTATTGAACTTATCGAATTCTTACAACCCTACTAGCATTTTAGACTATAAAATGGATGGCGAGCAACCGTACCATCAAAGGGTAGGAGGTTCTGATTATTCAGTAAATGCACTAGGGGCAGATAAATTAGATGAGTTTGAAACTTATCAGTCTAATTTTGGTGCTTCTAATTATAGGCTTATGAATATAGAAAAAGGAAACTATAATAAATCCAAGACACTTTATTTTGATGGAGATGCTTTTAGATTTTATGAAGATACTACTAGCAAAATAAGATATTATTCTAGTGGATATAGATATAATGCAGGATATTATACTGATGGTTTTCTTAGGAATAATATAATAGGAACAGATATTTGCGGGATGAATATTATAGGGCAAGGACATATTGCTACAACCGATGGTAATCCTATCATAGAGCCAAAGGTACAAACTACTTTGGCAGGGAGTTCTGCTACACATTTCGATGATATTTTTAGAATAGGGCAAAAAATAGTTGCTGCTGGAATAGCAGATGATACCTTTATTGGGAATATAATAGGCTTCGGTACTAGTAGTTCTACTGACATACAAGCAAGATTAACTACTCTTGGTGCTGCTGCGGTGAATGCTACTGCTACTTCTTCTAATATAAATGCTAAGTTCTATGCCTTTGATAATAAAAGATTAATAGAATCTAGAGGATATGTGCCTAACATTGGAGATAAATTTTATGAACCCAATACAATAGAAACTAGAAGAGAATCTTTATTTGATGTTTCTCTATATAGACAAGGTGGAACACCAAACATATATTATTCTCCTAGACCTTATGCACAAAACTCTACTAGTGGTGGTGCAAATCTTAGAAGCCTTCATCAATTTAAAGATAAGTTCGAACAAATAGACCCTAAAATAGCGAGAATGTTCTTATTCAGTAATAGTGATTTATTACCCTATTCCTCTAAAAGAAAAGATAGTTTGTTAAATAAGTCTAAGGATAGGACTATTTCTAACTATTCCCTATTGACTATATTAGAACCAATAACAACTACTCATTCCGAACTCAAAGACTCTTCAAAAGGAAGGACTTCTAGTATTACAAATCTAGATGATTCTTATGCGAATTATAACATAGTATCTACTAGAGACAATAAAAAAATAAATCAACTAAAAAGATTCAGCATTATGAGACTAACAGAAGTAGTGGTAGATGTTTTCTATAATCAATTTGACCCCGAAAATATACCTAAAAATAATAAAAACATAGGACTAATTAGTTTCTACCCTCAAATAGTTGCTCTTGATGTGGAGGATTCTAGCGGTAATGTTTTAAGTATAAGTTCTGTTAGTAGTAAAGTAATTAATACTATTAGAGCAAGTACCACTTCTACTGCTGCGACTGCTGATAATGTAAGCCCTAAAGACATAATAGTAGATAAAGCAGGTAGATTTATTGGAGTGGTTGCTTCTGTTGGTAGTAATGCAATTACATTAGTTGCTAATGCCTGTAAAACAGGATTAGCCACAAACTCAACGGCAGACTACTACTCTCCTAGATTAAATAACAAGGCGGGTAGTTCTCCTATAGGTACTTACATGGGTCTGCGAGTAATACCCCATGTTTATCTAGAACAAACTCGCAACGAAGAATATACTGGAACAGTTAGTTCGGGTAGCCCTACCATGACCGGCCTATCATCAATTGCAAACTTGTTTGTTGGTATGAGAATAAGAGGTACTAATGTACCGAATGCTGCTAATAGTGCTACTATTACTAGAATTAAAAGCATTGATAGTTCTAGCCAAATAACTATGACTATGGATGCTACAGGAAGTTCTACGGCTAGTTATACTTTTAGAAACGATGTTGGAGCAGGGGTATTAACAGGATATAATACTGAAAACGACTTTATAGATGTAGGAGGCAGTATCAATTTATTACAAATGGCTATTATGCGTGGCCTAGCAAGTGATGGAACAGGCTACCCTAATAATTATGTTTCAGCAGGTAATCCTACTCAAAGCGGTAGTCAAGGAGCAAATAGAGGAAATAATGATAGTGGCTATGGTGGTAATAATGCCACATATACCGATACTTCTTTTACTACAAGAAAAGGAAGTATTGATTCCATAGCGGGTCAAGTAATTAATGCTGCCGAAGACTGCGCTATGTTCTTACCGTTTGGCCTCACTGGTTCTACAAACGATACCTACTATTCTTGGATGGCCACAGGATTTAAAAGAAACCTTGATACTTATCTAGGTAATTATGAAAGCGACCATAATGGGATAATTTCTACACAGGTATTCCCATTATTGGGTGAATACTTACATCAAGGTACTACTACTAATGAAAAAACTGGGTCTTTTTCCGGTACATTTTTAGAAAGTTATGGTAATGCTTCGGCTATGTATGAAAGTAATATATCAAGAATGTTACAAAACCACATACCCGTATTCTTTGATAGATGGTCTATTACAGGAGGTAGTGGAGCGCAATCGGATGTTGGAATGACAGGAACTAAAATAACCAATAATAGAGGAGTTCATGTAATTGGAAGTACTGATGCCACTAGAGAAATAAGGATAGGATTGGCTTTAGGAACAATTAATTTCAGTAACAACGGCCAAAGTACGGCGGGTTTTGCTAGTAAGACAGTCAGTACAGATTCGGTTACTGCTTCTACTAACCCAACATATGCAGATGATGCAGATGGTGTTTTCGGTGGATTTAAACCTACATTGAGAATAGATACTGGTTTTATTGCAAAGGCTACATTCAACACCGCTTCAACAACAAAGGCTAGATTTGAAGCAGATGATAGCGATATATTAGACCTACATGGTATTAATAATGCAACTATGCACCTTTATGTAAATAGTGAAAAAGTTCCTAAGTTTACTAGGACATTGGGAGTAAATACTACTACTACTCCCGACCAAGTAACTATGAATAATAATGCTACATCAGCAGGACAAGATACTAGCGTAAGATTTAGTAGAAATTATGCGGGTAGTGAAACTGCCACAAATGGAACAGAAGTTCACACTTTAGTTTTTGCTGACCAAGAAGTGAAGGAAGATGTGATAAACTCAAGTAATATGCACTGGTTAAGTTTCTTAGATTTGACAGGGTGCTACTTAGTCGGAGAAGAAGTTAAAAGACACATAGAAAACTTTGGAACAGTAGAGGATTATGAATTGGCCGGTGATAAAGGCATAGGTGGCTCAATGTCAGTAGAGGGTGATAACTCACTTAGACAAACTATGGATTTAGGTACTCCCAAACACATGCTTTATGTTATTTCCCATGAAATAGATACTACAACTCCTGTAAGAAGACACATATTAACAGTTAGTGGAACTTTCCCTACTGCGGTGAAACCTACTGCTAGTAGTTATTCGGATGATAGGCTTTATTCTACTAGGGTTAAGACTTTTAGAATAATGCAACCAAACCATACTTGCTTTTACTCCTATAGTCCTAAAGATATAAGAATAAATCAAATATCTTCTAGATATACAAAGAAACCAAGAGAAGATGCCATGTATGATACAATAAATCACTTCTTGTATAAAGACGGACTAGGTTCTAAAATAGATGAAGGAAACAATGAAGCGGTTCTTTCAATGTATGTAGTAGTAGACCCCGATGGACAAACAACAGAAGGTAATTTAGTTATAACTAATCCCGTTAATCTAAGAGATAATATAATGTCTACCGGAGAAATAGATATGAATATTAGTGACGGTGATAATAATAACTTTACACCCGTTACTTTTAAAGACGGAGGGGATGATATTGACTTTGAGATAGTTTTAGAAGACCAAAAAGAAATGCTAGGGATTGTTTCTTTTTCGGAAACTATTGATGTGTTAATCAATGATGAAGGTGCAAGAGTAGGTGCAAGAGCATTAATTGGTTCTGCGGTTTCCGTTGCTCAAGATGCTGATTTACTAATCAATGAAATGTTAGAAGAAAATGATATTGAGTTTGATATAACGGAAACCTCTTATCCGTATTTTGTTGCTCCTAATTATAGAGGAGTTGATTTGTTTTCAGCAATTAAGTTCTTAATGAATAAGAAGAATAAAGTTTTAATTGAAGATAATGGGAACTTTACAATACAAGAAAAAGGAACTTCTAATTTCTTCCCCAATATATTATTTACCACAGAAAATAGCGACACTCAAATTTTCACTTACAGTAGAGAAAAAAGCATGTTTGATTTCTATAATGAAATAACTGTATTTGGTAAGACACATAGAGCAGTAAGAAAAGAACTGAATAGTATAAAAAAGAAAGGTAAAAAATCCCTACAGGTTTTTGAAAATGAACTTATTAATCAAAACGATGTTGATGAAAGAGCGAGCGAACTTTTGAGGTTACATAACGATAATAACTTTGGCCTTAAATTAACTGTAGGACATAAGGGAATTTCACAACTAAGAGTTGGAGATGTTGTTACTGTAGAGATAGTCCAAGAGAACATACCTAGAAGTGAATTCATAGTTTTAGAAATACAACATAATTTAGCAGGAACTTTAGACTTAGAACTAGGAAAATATACTAAAGGACTAGAAGATAGGTTTGCTGAACTGGCCATAGGGGGCAGGGATATAAATAATAAAATAAGAGAGGGTTCATTTAATGACAGTCAATTAAACTTTGATTTCTTGCAAAAATTAAAAATTAAACCGATTAAATTCTTAGCGAGAAGAAAAACCGTATCAGCCGGTGGATTTACTTTAGGAACTAGTAGTGCTACTTCACAAACGCTAAATACAAACACCAATGCACTAAATATAGGCACGACCACATTCACTACATTAGTGGAGGAAGAATTTTGATAACTGAAAAACTACAGAACTTGTTGGCTGCTCAACTAAAAATTTTAGTTGATGGTGGAAGTGCAAAAGTAGGATTGGGTGGTAACTCTACCTACTCTTCACAAACAGACTTAGATGTAGTTTTATCAACTGCTACTTCTTTAGCATCAACCCAATCGGATGCAAATGTTATCCAAGTTAAAGTGACAATGAGTGGGGCTACGGCTGCCATGACGGGTCAAGTTATTAGAGAAGTAGGAGTTTTTGATACAAATTCTAACATGTTAATTAGACAAAACTTTGATGGAATTGGCCCATTTTCTTCTAATGATACATTAGAATTTTTTATAATATTGGAGGTAGAGTAGAATGACAAATGAACATAA
>TARA_R110001592_G_scaffold139233_2_pt1 | contig 11924 bp, 8 predicted proteins | sample TARA_R110001592 | Tara Oceans TARA_R110001592 (sample SAMEA4398387) | marine metagenome | biome: Polar Biome; feature: [SRF] surface water layer (ENVO:00010504); material: water (ENVO:00002006), including particulate matter (ENVO:01000060) such as... | depth 5 m
ACAAAAAACATATGATTCAAACGGTAACACGATGATGAAAGATGAAAATGGTCAGCCAGTAATTGTTGGTCCTGGTCTTTTAGAGCAAATTGTTGAAACAGACACTTACTCTACAATGACTGAAACTAAATTGAAGAACATTATTGGTGACTTGTTTTACGGAATGACTGACGCTTCTAACAAGCAAGTTACATTATACACGGGTACTGGTGGTGCTCGTGAATTCGACGAAGCTCTTAAAGCTCACTTTGGAGGCACAAATGCTTTTAAAGTATCTAGTGGAGACAGTCGATTTATTACAGGATCTGGTCGTAGCTTAGGTTTGACTGGATACTTTAACTCGTACGAGCACGTAGATGGACACGTAATCAATGTGGTAAAATTACCATTATTTGATCACGGTGCAGTGGCTCAAGCTCGTGCTAAGCACCCTGTTACAGGTTATTCGCTTGAATCTTATAGAATGGTATTTGTTGATCAGTCAAACTATGACGGACAAAATAACCTACAAATGATCTCTAAGAAAGGTCGTGAGTCTATGAGATGGTGTGTAGCTGGTTCAGTTGTACCTAGAGGATTTGATTCAAGTTCTTCTAGAGCATCTGATGTTGACGGTGCGAGCGTTCACATGTTAAAAACGGCTGGTATCGCGCTTAAGCGTTTTGATACGTCGTTAGACATTACATGTGTCGCTTCTTAATTAGGCATTAATTTGCGTCTATATATTGGTTTTTTATTGAGGTTGTGGGGGAGCAATCCCCCGCGATTTCAATTTTAAATATAGGAGAGTTATTCTTTCCACCCTATTAAACAATTAATTTTAAAAAAGAACTTTATGAACAAAACAGTTTATTTGAGAAGAAAAGAGATTGAAAATCATCTTCCAAAAGCAGTAAGAGCTAATGCTACAACAAAGCTCAGTAGTGTGTTTGTTAATAGACAACCACTAAAAGGATTTTCTACTGAAGAAGAAAAAACCCTTATGCAAGGAATCTTAGATGTAAACCCAGACCATATGGAATGGCCAAAGCATCTTAAAAGATTTTGGGCAGATCTAACAATTCCTGTAGGATTTACAGGAGTTCAATTAGAAGTAGGTAAAGATGAAAATGGAACTCCATCAAATATTATGGATTACATTAAATACAGATTTGCTTTAGCTCACCCGCACGTAGGACTTTCTAAAACAGAAATGGAAAACGATTCAACAAAAAGATTTTACATTCAAGATTTATCTAGAGAAGATAAAGACAAGAATAATGAAATCCAATTAAGAAAAGACGCTGATAAAGAATTTATTAAGTTGTCTTCTTCGCCAAAAAATATGGCTAGAGTATTACGATTAATAACAAGTAGTAACCCAGATAGAATGACAGAAGAGCAAGTTGAAAACGCGCTTTATGAAATTAAGGACAAAACTCCTAAAAAATTCTTGAGAATTGCTACTGACAAGCACTTAGAACTAAAAGCTGAAATTGAAGAAATGGTATCAGCAGGAGTTTTAAGAAAGATTGGTAATCAAGTTATATTTATTGATGAGGTTCTTGGAGATACAATAGACGACACAGTTGTTTATTTAAAAGACAAGAAAAATTCTGGCAAGTTGACAATTTTAAGAGCAAAACTAAAAGAGTTATCTTTGATATAATATGAATGTAGGACAAATGCATATAGCAATTCAGCAAGGAGTGGATAAGATTAATTCACTCCAAGCTGACATGCTTTTACCACAAGAAATTGATATAGAGCTTAACAAATCTATGCGTAGGTTTATTAATCTTAAATATGGTAAAAACAATAAGTACGGGCAAGGATTTGAACAGTCTCAAAAAAGAATTGACGATTTAAGAATTTTATTAGAAGAGGTTGAATTACTAGCATCTTTTAAAGAACAATTATCTAATAAATTTTATATAGACACTGTAGTACTTCCAGATGATTATATGTATTTAATAAATCAAAGATCTACTGTACAAATAAATAATTGTAATCCTATTACTTTTTCTTTACAGGGAGACTCGGATTTAAATTATTTTAAATTTAGTTTAGATTTTGCTACAAAAAACAATACAGGATTTATTAACTCATTAGTTATGAGAACTGATCCTAATGATTTTACAACTGCAAATTATTTAAATCAAACTATTTGGGAAATTCCTGCGGGATTAGAGTTCCCACAAGACATAGAAGCATTTAGACTATCTGTAATAGAGCCAGACAATCATGCTCCAGGCATACAAATATTTTGGGAGGAGTTTGGAACTTTAGAAAGCACAGGAGATTTTATTGTAACAGTAGATAAAAACATGTATCCTCAATTTAATTGGGACTCTTCAATTACAAACACTTATACAAGTAGTAGTGAAATTACAGTACTTCAAGCTGTCGACAGTTTAAATACTGTAGAGACACGTTTAGTTTTAGAAAATGGAGTTTATGTAGCAGAAGAATTAACAGTAGAAGGATTATATGCTTCTAACGTATCTTCTGAATCAAGAACAGCTACAAGTATTACAGAAAAATTAAAAGTAGAAAATAAATTTGTACAACAAGATGATATATTTACATTGCTAAATGATCCTTTTAATACAACAAAATATACAAATCCGTTAACTACTATACGATCTAACAACATTGATATTTACACGAATGATATATTTATAATAGAAAGCGTAAAAATATTATACCTTAGAGAACCCATTGAAATTTCACTATCTTTGGGGGATGACTGCGAACTACCTAACCATACTCATCAAGAGATTGTGGATATGACAGTTAACAGTATTTTAGAGGGAATTAGTGATCCTCGATACAGATCTCAAACGACTGAGGTTGGTAAAAATGAATAATTATTAATAGTGACTAATAGTCACACAAAATTAGAAAAATGGCAAGACATTTGATAATTGGAAATGGAGGTACAGCCAACATTTCTGCGAGTACTGGTTTAGAAGTAAATAACGCAATCAGTATTCAAAAATTAAGCGCAGACGGCCCTACAAACTTAGTTTTAGGAGATTCTATTGCAGATGCTCCACAAATTAGATTTGTGCAAGGTACAGTTAGCGGACCAAATATTTACTCTCCGTGGATTTACGGAAGAGATGTAGTTGATTACAGTGGTTTAGCTTACAGTGCTCCAGTAGCATGTTCAGTAACTAACACTATTGCAGCAACTTCTGCAGCAGCAGGAACTTTAGTATTAAAATTTGTAAGAGTTGGCGGACCAGCTCCAGAATTTTTTAGCTTTGCAACAGAAATTGGAGCTTCAATAGCGCATACAGATGCAGATCTTTTAGTTAAAGCAGCTTATGAAGCGGCAAATTTACCAGATTGGTTAAACAAAGAGTGTGATGCTACCGCAGGTGCAACTGTTGTATTTTCAGGAGCATTAAGAGGCGATGTAGCTCAAAGTGGTAACACTTGGGAATATGATCCTCCAATGTTTGAGTTGATTGTAGAAAGTTATGACGGTGGTACGCAAACGCATACTGCATCATCTACTACTGGAGCTTTTCCTGGATTTGGTTCAGGATTTAACGTTCGTAACATGGAAGAAAATAATAGAGGAACTGGTTTTGGATTCTATAACAGATTAGAACTTCCTAACACTCCAACAGCTACTTCGGTAACTGGAACTAACTATGACTCTTACCAGATTGTAGCAACTAAAGACGGAAGCTCAGCTTCACAAATTCGAGGTGTAGATAATCTTATTGAGGTTACAGCTGTAACTACGGCAGGTAATGCTGATAGTTTAGTATTTGAGAATTTGTTAAACGGTTATTTTGCAGGTAAATTTGCTAACGTTATATTATAATTATTAACTTTTAAAAAATAAAAAAATGGCAAATAGACCAACAAAACAAACTTGTAAATTCGTATATGATTTTGCAGTAGATGGAGGCTCTCATTCTGCTTCAAACCAAGGTTTGACAGGAAACGGAGCTGGAGTTATTACACCTGCAGATGCAGATATAACTATCCCAGAAAACGCAATCATTACAGATTGTATAACATACGTAACAACAGCAATGACTAGTGGCGGTTCAGCTACTGTAGCTATTGGATGTGGAGGTGCAGCTTTAGTAGCGGCAACTGCATTTGACAATGGAGTTTTTGATGATGAAGACGTAACTCACACTGTAGTAGCAGATAAAACTACTGCAGCAGGGCGTCCTACTATTACAGTTGCAACAGCAGCTTTAACAGCAGGAGTTGTAGAAGTAATTATTGAATATTACCAAGCAACAACATTAGGAGCCTAATCTCTTAACTTAATTAGACTTATAGGGGGCATTGTCCCCCTATTGGTCTTTTTTTATAAAATTTAAAATGGCATATACAAACGTACAAGTAATTAGTAGTTGTAAATATATTTTTATAAAAGGTAAATCTTACACTGGAGCAGATAATGCTTCTATAAAAATAAAACCTTTACATGAATCAGGATCAGAAGTATCTTATGATTTATCGTACGCCTCTAACGGTGTAGGACAAGTAATGGTAAATATACCAGATTTACCTTTTTCAGGTGGGGTATATGAAATTGACGTTATAGAAAACGGAAATTCTGTTACAAAAAAAATAATTATGATTCATTGTGATCTAGACTGTTGTTTAGTAAAACTTACAGATGAATTACTTGACTGTGAATGCGACTGCGCAAAATGTGCAACTTCATTAGCAAAAGCTGAAAAGATATATTTATTAGTACATGCAGCTAAAACAGCAGTAGATTTATATAATACTGCTACTTTATCTAATAGTGGATACGCTTTAGACGCTGCAAATAAATACAAAAAAGCAAAAGAACTTTGTGATGCATCTTGTGGATGCAACTGTTAATATAGAATAGTATGGCTGATTTAGCAAAAGAATTACAATTACAGTACGAAAAAATTCTTAAAGAGCAAGGGCAAAGAAGCGCTGATGCATTTCTTAAAGACCTTAGAAACAAAACAATAGTTAGTCCTAATGATAAAACTGTTGCAGAAAAAGACGAGCGAGAAAAATTAATAGAAAGTAAATCTGTAGCAGCGGCTAGTGACCCTAGAACTTCTACAACAAAAGATTTAACTCAGCTAGCACAGCAAAATGCTTTTATTTCTGAAGAAGAAATAGACGACAGTAAAATAAATGTTCTTATTAGAACTCAATATTTTAGAGGTGTTTTAGAAGACGGAGAAATTAAAGATTACGGTACTATATTTATAACTTACCCTAATGATGTTTCTTTTTCTAACGTTACTGCTATTGAATTTGTAGATCCAGAAGAATTTAATTTATCCTACGCTACTTTTTCATCAGATAATACTAGATACTCTAAACTTAAATTTAGAATAAAAGGAGCTAGCTCTAGTGAAGCTAGAGTTAAAGTTACCTGGGCTAATGGATGGGAAAAAATATTTAATTTATTTATTCCTTACAAAAGGCCTTTTCAATTTGATGGTACTGTTGCTAATGTTGAAAATTCTTTTTTTACTTCAGGTATTTCAGCAATACAGACAGGAAGCAATCAACAAGGAACTCTTAGTTGCAATGGGGAAGGCGAAAGTGGAGATGAAGGGAATCAGTTTAATGGAGATTACCAAAGTTTTAGTAGGGTAGATAGTGTTCTTACTAATAATATAGACACTAATCTAAATAAAAACAAAACTTTACATACTTTTACAAGAGTAGTAGAAGACCCTGCAAATTTATGGAGTGGGTATTTACCTTGGTTTTATGATGTAACAGAAGATATTTTAAGTGTACTTAACAATGACGAAGGATATAAATTTCGCTTTCAATTTTTAAATAGTTCTAATGGTAATTTAAATTCTCCTAATAACTCTTCTACTTTTTCTAATGGAACATACTTACTTAGCAATAGTTTAAATGTAAATGGGATTAGCTGGGATTGGGAACAAGACCAAGCTTTTAATACTTTTGGATTAACAGGAGCCTCACTTCAAGAACAACAAGTACAACACATACAATCATTTTCAAGTGTTGCTGAAGATGTATCATTAACTGATATTTTATTAGGGCTAGCAAATACAGATAATGTTTTTACTTCTTCTCTTTTTTTAGCACATGCAGAAAGTAAACACGGACAACTTGCTAATGATGTAGTAAATGCTAGTGTATTTACTTATGATAATTTTCTTCAAAATTTAGATGGCGATTACTATATAGGAACAGATAACTCTAACCCTTTATCTTATACTAGTAATGAGTTTGTTTCAGGTACTGATATATTAATAGGAACTGTTTTAGTTCCTACATATGTAAGAACTCCAGCTATAGGGTGGACAACTTATTCTAAAAATTTAACACCATGCTCAGAAAGTTTAGAAACTTTTTATGTATGTTTAGAAACAGGAAACACTAATAATTTTAATACTACAGGTTTAGATTGTGATGGTAACGCTATACCTGCAGCTTATTTAAACGGAACTCTTAGTGCTAATTTTGTAGATGGAGACTGTTGTTCTTTTGATTGTAACAATTCAGGATTTAATTCTGATATTAGTAATGTTGACAATGCTACTTACAATACTGCAGACGGTAAATTTAAATTTACAATTTTTGATACTAATGGAGATGGTATAGCAGATTCAGGGTTTCCTACAACAAGTGGAGGAAGTCAATTTACAATTGCTTTAAGCTCTCCTTCAGGAGAAACTATTACACAGACAATGCCTGCAAATCAGGGAGCGTCTACAGGAATTTCTTGTATAACTAATACTACTGCTGCTACAGCGCATCAAATAACTTTAGCAGGAGGAGCAGAAAGCGATCTTATATCTCCAGGAATGCAAATTACTGGTACAGGTATTCCTGCTGGCACTTTTGTTGGTATAGTACTTGTAGGAGCAATAGGAGCCGATAGTACTGCAGGTGTAAGTAAATTTACATTAGTAGATGTTACAGGACAGCAAGTAAGTGCTACTACAGCTGCTACAAATACTTTACAGTTCTCAATGGGTTATTCTATTGAGTTTGGAAGTTTATCAGCAGGAGATTATACAGTTACTGTTACAAACTCTGAAGATTGCACATATCTATTAAGTACAACAATTAATGAGAATGCAGCTCCTGAAGGATGTACAGATAGCACATCTTTAAACTATGATTCAACAGCTGTTATAGATAATCAAACTTGCATTTTTTGTGATGCTGTTTCAGGTAATCTTGTAGATAGTACTGGAGAATTAATAGAAGAAGGAATAGCATCAAATTCTTTACTTAATGTAATAAGTCCAACAGCTCCTTTAGGAGATAATAATGATGGAACAATACAAGCTGCATTTTCTTTATATGGAATAGTTATACAATCTTTGACTACTAATATGAGTTACACGATGACATTATTTAGTCATCCAACTATAGTAGATCAAGGTTTAAATACAAATGCAACACAAGTAGCACAACAAACAGGTCTTGCAGTAGCTTCACATAATTTTACAGGATTAGGGTATGGGTTTTATTCTGTAAAACTAGAAATAGAAGATTCATCAACAGGAGCAGACGCAGGAGTAGAAAAATGTTTTAGCACAGAAACTGTTAGCGTAAAAGTTTCTGGATGTATTGATTCTACAGCTAACAATTTTGCTAGCTATCAAGCTATACCTGTAGAATTAATTGAAGAAGATAATAGTTTATGTACATATGATTGTAATCTTGGCGCTCAGATACAACTTAATTATGATAGTAACGATTCTTGCGCTGCCCCTTACATTGCAGTTGATGTTCAATATAACGAAGTTTCTTCAGGCGGGTCTAACAATCTTCCAAATGCTACTTTAAGTATAATTTGGGAAGAAGACGGTGTCCAAATAAATTCACCATTTGTACAAAATAATGTTTTTGGTAGTGGAAACTTAACAAATGTTTTAAGCAGTCCTACAACTGGGTTTAATGGAATAACTTCCGGAGCTCATGTATATACAGCTACAGTTGAGATTAGTTCAAATGGAAAAACTTCTCAATTTTGTACGGCAGTTTCTGAAATGACTATTACAATACCGGAATGTGGTTGTACAGATAATGATCCAAACACAAACGGAGGAGTAGCATATAATTACAATCCTCTTGCAAATACAGATGATGGTACTTGCATTTATCAAAGTTACAATTGTAATCCTCTTACTTTTCAATGTACAGACCCACTAGACGGAAGTGGAGTTTTTCAAGATTACAATACTTGTATTCAAAATGCCTGCACTCCGCCTACAATAGGGTGTACAGATCCTAATGCTAATAATTACGATGCAAACGCAGAAATAGCTGATAATGATTTATGTGAATATTCAGCATGTTTAGATCCTAATTCTATACAAATAGACGGACAGTACGGAATGTACTATAACTGTGAGGGGCAGTATTTGCCTACTGCAACAATTAATCAAAATACATGTTGCGTTTATTGTAGTGGTAATGAGCCTTTAGAAGGTACTAGTACTACGACTAATGCTTCAATAACTTCAAATTGTTTAACTAATGCGGATGGTTCTTTTAGTATATCAGCAAGCACTAGTGAATTATTAGTTTGTACCGGCTGGTCAATTACAATACAAAACTCTAACGGACAAATAGATTTATCATCTAATACAGGTATTAATAATAATGCAACATTTACTACAGGTAATATATTAAGTGCTGGAGCATATACATACACAATTACAGATGATTGTTACGGGTGTGAAACAAATGGAACTTTTTTTATTACTGCAGACTCTTCAAGCTGTGGTTGCACAGATCCTACAGCTGATAATTATGACTCTGTTGCTACAAGCGATGATGGAAGTTGTTTGTATTGCGGGTGTACTGATCCTTTAGCTGTTAATTATGATCCAAATGCTGTATGCGCAGATGGAAGTTGTAGATATATATTTCCTACAAATCCTTGTCAATTAGATGCTAAACAAAAAAAATCTGTAATAGATACAATAGAAAATTGTATATCTAATAAAGGTTTATCTTTTTTAAATAAATTAAAAACAGGTTTAGTAGATGATTGTTCAGTTATGAATACTTGGAAATTAATTTTAATAGATTATTTATTAAAATCACATGGTGGAGAATTAGATTGTTTATACAACTGTCAAAGTAATCTTTTGCCAGACACTCCGTCAAATAATATTAATTGTGCTGATAAAGCTGCAACGGGAGGGCCTAATACAGGACTAAATGACCAAGGTTTTGCCGGATCAACTTACAGCGCTTCTACAGGAACAGTTATTACAGATCCATCGTTATTTTTTGTACAAGAAAATGAATTGATGTCTGGAGATGTAATTACAATGCCAAGTGGAAACATTTGGGAAGTAGTGCCTTCTGCAGTTTCTTGCACGTTTGGGTGCAACAATCCAGAGAGTTCTCTTTCTAAAACATCACAACATTGGACGTTATGTCAACAAAATAATGTATTTACATACACAACAACTGTTGATTATCTAGATAAATTTATTAACTTTGCAAATAAGTTTTGTGCAGATTGTGCTACAGACTTTATTGCTAAATAAAAAATACAAATGCCACAATACGATAGAACATCAGACGCAGCTTACAAAACATTAGCTAAAAATGATATTAACAGTAATGATATTGTTAAAGTAACAAACTTAGCTACAGGCTCTTCAAAAAAAATTACTGTAGAAACTTTACTACCCTCTTTAGCTACAGCTGGATCTACATCAGAAAACTTATACGCAAGTATTACAAATAAAAATCAATTAAATTTTAAAGGAATAAAATCAGCTGATACAGGATTGCTTACTATAGCAACTGTTTCTAATAATATAGAACTAACAGTTTTAGAAGCTGGAATTGATTTAAGTCTTTGTAATAACGCTACCTCAGGATTTTTAACAGGAGTAGATTTTACAGAAACTGTTACAGGAGAATGCGGACCTACAAATGGAGGAACAGGATTATCTACTGTTGCAAAAGGCTCCATACTATATGCAAACCAAGATGACTCTATTGCTGCAGCGGCTTCAAGTACAAATGGACAAATTCTTGTACACAATACAACTACAGGAATTCCAGCATGGTCAACATTAAGTGCAGGAACAAATTTAACATTAGATGTTAGTGTTGCGGGAGTTTTAAAACTTGATGCAGCTATTGCAACAATGTCTGCTGATTTAGATATGGCAGATAATGACATTGATTTAGGTACAGGTTACTTAAGTGCTGATGGAGCAGCAGCTGGTATAAGAGTTACAGGTAATAACACTTACTTTGGAATTGCATCTGCGTACTTTAACGATGACCAATTAAATTTAGGTAATGGTGGTATTAGATTTGGAAACACATTCGCAGCATCTATTAAACCTAACACAACTGCATCATCTACAGCAGGTAAAGCTTTAACAATAGAAAGTGGCGCATCTGCGGCAGCGGCAGCTGGTAACTTAAATTTAACTGGAGGGACAGCATCAGGAAATGGTGCAGGAGGATCTGTAATAGTTACAGCAGGTAGAGATACATCTGGATCAGCTGATGGAACTGTTCAATTAAAAACTTACACAGGCGGGACAGCAACAGCAGGATTAACAGTTGGTGCAGAAGGGCAGGATGTTACAGTTAATACAGGTAATTTAATAATTACAGGAGCAGCAAAAGGTATAGTACATACAGGTTTAGGAACAGTTACACAATCTAGTAATCATAGTACAGGGGTTGAACTTAATACAACTTCAGGTGTAATTACGTTAGCAAACGTAGCTTTAGCAGCGGCAGCAGAAGCAGATTTTAAAGTAGACAATGACACTGTTCAGGCAGAGTCAGTTATACTTTTAACAGTACAATCTAATGCGGCTGGTAGTGCTACAAATAATGCCTCTTTACATGCAGAATTAGATGAAGTTGAAGATAATTATTTTAATGTAAGACTAACAAATCCAGGAGCTGGAAACACTACAGGAATACATAAAATTCACTTTTTAGTTATAAATCCTGCAATATCTTAAAAATTAATATTAACCAAACCATAATAGACAATGACAACAATTAATGCAACAAAAGATGATTTCGCAAAGCTTTACAATGGCTTAGTAGAAGTTAAAGATTTAAAAAGTAAAAAGTTTGCTTTAGCAGCAAGTAAAAACATGCAAATTATTAAAGGTGCTTTAGAACATATAGAAGAATTAAACAAACCTTCTGAAGAGTTTATTGAGCTTGCACAAAAAATTACAGCTATTGCAAAAGAAAATAATGAAAGTTCTGAACAACAAGTTAAAGATTTAGAAGAATCAAATGCGAATCTTATACAAGAACGTAAAGATCAATTAGATTTAGTTAGAGAAACTTTAAAAGAAGATTTAGAACTAGAGCTTCATTTTGTTTCTGAAGAAATTCTTCCTGATGAAATAAATGCAGAGCAAATTAATAATATTATAAAAATTATAGAATAATGGCAATTGATCCAAATAGAGTATATTCAACTGATTCAGATAATCTTTTAAATGAGATTAGAAAAAACACTGCTGAAACAGAAATTAATACAGAAAATTTAGCTTTAGATGTTTCAGTAGACGGATTAGAAACTTTACAAACATCTACTAACACACTACTTACTGCTATAGATGCAGTACTTGATACTATTAAAGTAGACACTGAAGCAATTGAAACTGCTATTGAAAGCGTTGAGGCTTCTATCACCTCAATAGTTAAATCAGAAGATACTGCACATAGCAGTAGTGATAGAGGAATAATGGCCTTAGCGGTATCACAAACAGTGCCTGCTAGAGTAGGAGGAGATGGAGACTATTCTCCATTAACAACTAACAATGCTGGTGCATTATATACAATGAATGTTGCGGGGCAAATGGGGTCTATACTAGTAAATGATACTACTGCAGTAACTTGCGGTGTAGCTGGAGGAACATTTGTAGCAATCTATATGTTAACAGATACTGTATTTAATAGTG
>TARA_R110001592_G_scaffold240606_1_pt1 | contig 11920 bp, 7 predicted proteins | sample TARA_R110001592 | Tara Oceans TARA_R110001592 (sample SAMEA4398387) | marine metagenome | biome: Polar Biome; feature: [SRF] surface water layer (ENVO:00010504); material: water (ENVO:00002006), including particulate matter (ENVO:01000060) such as... | depth 5 m
CGCGTCTTCACAGCTCACGCCGCCATTGGCAACACCTGCAGCGTGCCATGCATCTGCTTGGGCTGGGTCCTTCGCAGCGAAACCGATAGTACTTCCGTTACCGTGACTAGCGGGGTTGCCATCAATCGGTGGTGTGATTGCGAAAACGCCACTTTCGGTAAAGTAAAAACAGCGCCCTAGGTCATCGAACGTTCCCGGCTCATATCCCAGCGCACCCAATATGGCATCGTAAAATACCTTTGACGCTTGGATGTCATTTGCACCAACCATAATATGACTGAACATTTTTAATTATCCTTGTCTTAACAAAAGTGTTGTGTGGGCATACTACCCATATTTTTTTCATTAACGCCATTATTTAGTAGGGCTTATGTAAACAGCGACTAAAGTTGTAGGTTCGCGCATAAGCATGAACAACTAGCCTCTAAAAGCCTCATTATACGGCGTAATTCGACATAATATTGAACAACCTATGCGCCAATAATTTGAACAACTAATTTGTACCATCAAAACGCAGCCGAAACCAACGTATACCAAGGGTTCGGAATAAACCTGAACAAAATCGCGGCAATTAAGCGAGTATATAGAACTTTTCGCAGGCGTTCCCAACATATATGCTCAAATAATGAGCAAACTTCTGGTCCGCCCTCTCAGGCACTCTAATGAGTGCATTGCGAGCTACCTCATAAGAGTTAGCAAACTAAATGGCTTCAACCACGCAGGCCTTCTACTTCAGCATGCCGGTTTACCGTGGAAAAACTTACGAGCCCCAATTCACCAAATGCTTACAGGGGAATATGACATTGAACCCTACTTTACCAATCTAGGGATTAAATATATAACCCCTAGAACGGCGATTACTTTCAACCTATTAAAATCACCATCTTTCACTACCAAAATATTCGTCAAAACACCAAAAATTTGCCCTGAATGCTTAGCTGAAGATGGATATTGCCATGACATCTGGGCCTACGCTGTCTATACCGCATGTACTAAGCATAAACTCATGCTAGTCGACACCAACTCAATTAGTGGGAAACAGCTAAGTTGGTATAGGGGGGCTCTGGATAAGTTCTCAATAAATGATTCGCATCCAATTACATCTCAAATGAAGGCCTCTACCAGTACTATAGCCCTCAGTCGAACCATGGCATCCCTGATTGAGAGTCAAAAACTACCCAAATCTACCCCTGCCATATTAAGAGACCTAAATTTTTCGGAAGCTCTATCCCTAATCCACTTCATCGCCCACTATCAATATCGATTTTTTCATAACACGCTCTTTACTCCAGCGAGCCTCGACAATCTATCAGTCTCCCAACATTACATTGAAGCGTGGAAAACCCTAAAACAATGGCCAAAACACTTCCACTTACTATTAAGCCAATACATTGATAGACCAATGAGCGAGCGCGGGCAGTCGGGAATCAACAAGCACTTCAGAGACATCCATGAAAGACTACATAGGCAACGCGGTAACAAAGGAATTGATCTGCTAAAGGCTGCGTTTGATCAATATATCGACATAAACTGGCCAAATGCAATCCAAGCCAACAGGCTTACTAGAATATCGATATCCGCTAGTGGACGCCCACTAATAAATCAAAAAGAAGCACAACACATACTTAACTGTCGCGAGCCGCGCATTCACAGCCTCATTGCACAGCGCAAGATTACACCTCATCAGTTCAAAGGCAAAATCTACTTTAATCGCGATGAAATTAACGCATTAAATGCGCTTTATCACGACAATTGGACCATGGATCAAGCCGTTAGCCAAACAGAACTATCACGCTACCAGCTCAAGCAATTACTCGACGCTGGGCTAATTAAGACTTTTCAAAAAGCTGATCACCACAATCGCGATTGGCTAGTGAGCAAGCACGGCTGGCAAATGCAAATAGCAAAATTCCGAAAATACGCCTCCGAAAGCGCAGTGCCTGGCTATTCTCTAACCGGTCTACAGAAGCAAGGCCTGAACATCACTGATGTTGTTCGTCTATTGATCGCACGCAAACTGAGATTCTCATTTCACCCATCTACAGAAAAGCCACTGAGCTTCAAGCAGTTTTGCAACTATAAAAAAATCTGACTTTACGAATAATGAAAATTCACGATGGGAACACATACAACTACCATGTTATTTTTAGCGGAAATTCAAATTTATACCGAAATATTATTATTTGTCAGAAGGTTAAAAACTGGCATTGATTATTTTAACCCCCTTACCTTCAAACCCCCGAAAACATTGGAAATGTACTCGGCTGATCGACATTTACATGGCAATACGCTGCGCTCAAAATTAAGTTTAGCGCGACCGTATTTTTCCGCCCACACTCTGAGCGAAAATCTAGAGTAGCATAATTAGTCGTAATATTGGCAAACATGCAAGACGGATCTTAAGGCGCCCATATCTTACCATGCGCTGCAAACTCTACGATCAACTCGGAGACGTTGTCAGCTATCTATCAAGTGAACAGAAGCACCGCGATTACCTTTTTGCAAACTGCTAATAATGGCAATGTTGTGAATTTACTCTTCGGAGAATTCTCGGTGGGCGCGATCGATTGGGTAAAGATATTACGCGCCGATAAACAGATTTTTATCTGTCTTACTTGTTTTTATCGAAGAACCAGAGGGTGGCTGGCAGGGTAACGGTGTAAAACATATTTGACGGCAGCGTTAGCATGCCGTAGAGACGTTGTTGTCCACCAGGGATTGGCGAATATCGGCCTCTGAGTGGCACGCATCACTCGCGGAGTTGGCCATTACCAATGCGGCGCGGCCGCCACCATTCCCTTTAATTGGGTCTTTGAGTGAGGTGGCAAACAGACTGATCCACAAGTAATTGCCGTTAGGGACGGTCTCCTTGCCCTCTTCGCTCTTTTTCACTTTGGATTAGTTACGCGGAATACCGTAAGTATTAAAACGCAGATCTTTCTCAACTGTCGCTATAGGTACGTCGTCGTACATTAAAGGGGGGGATTCGCCATAACGAAGTCGAACTTACCGAAACCGTCGAAGGGATCTTCGGCGTAGCTATTGGCTTGCTTAACTTCGCCACGCAACCCATTAACCGCCAAGTTCATTTTGGCGAGCTTAACGGTATCCAGTGTCTTTTCTTGACCGTAAACAAAGAGTTGGTCTTCATCGTGCGCACTCCCCCAGTGCATCCAGCTCTTTGCGGTGGTCGTCTACAAAGTGCTGAGACAAACGAACATACCACTGGAGCCGACTCCACCGCAACATTCACCACTGATGACATTAGGCACATTATTGTAATTTCCAAGTATTGGCACCATTTACATAATGTCCATAGCGATAGACCGAAACTGGTGACAAACCAATACTTTTTGTCCATTGTCTGCGGGATCGATACCCAACACACTCTGATAGCGCTTGCGCAAGCACTGCGCATTACATGACCCCAAGCTTTGCATAGAGCTCTTTCTTTTCCTTCATACTGTTATCAGATGGCATTACACGTAATGCCGCTTTTAAGTAAGCTGCAGCACCTGAATAATCGCGCATCTGCTCACAAACTAAAATGAGTTGGCTCAATACGTGGAATTTCATTGGTGTTGCTTGGTTTACTTTTTCCAATAAGGCCCTCGCTTCCGGATACTTTGCCTCAAGACCAAGGATAGATGACTCTAAATACATAGTCGCCGTGTTTTCTTCTGCAATTCGTTTTCTTTGCAGTAACCAGAATTTAGCTTGAGCAATATTGCGTAACTGTAAGTTCACCTTAACAATCAACTCGAATAGCTCTGAAGGTTGGGCCATCTTTCCTTCAATTAAGATAGATTTATTGTTCTCAACAACCTTTTCAAAATCAAACAAACGATTTGCGCGATACAAGGCAATGAGTTGTTGATGTAAAGCTTGTAAGTCCTTACTGCGATTATATTCTTGAGAAGCCAGTTGAGCCGCTTTTTGATATGACTGCTCAGACATTGCATCTATCACGGCACTCGACCAATCCTGATCTGGCTTAGCCTGATACATTGGAGCAATAGCGCCAACTTTTAGTTGTTTACTACTGGCAGCATCAAATGCTTGAATCAATGCGCCAACAGTTAAATAGCGATGCTGTGGTTGCTTTTGCAGGCAGGTGAGCACAACCTGCTCTAAGTCTGGATGAATAGAACTATTTATTTCTGTCGGGCGCTTAAAAGGGGCGCTACGTTGAACTTGCTGTGGAGTACCATGCGGCAATATCCCTGTTAATAATTGGTATAGCAGTACACCTAAACTATAAATATCACCCAGCAACAGCTCTTCTAAGTTACCTCTACGGCTATCGACATTAGAGAACTCAGGTGCGGAATATAAAACCGTACCACCATTTTCGCGGGTGCGAACATAGATCTCTTCCGGTAAAGCGGAGCTACCAAAATCAGTCAACTTCACCAAGTCCCGCTCACCAACTAAAATATTGTGAGGCTTGATATCACCATGAGAGATAGGAACAGATAGCTCTGCCAGATATTGCACTGCACACAGTACTTGGCGATAAATCTTAAATAATCGCTCATAAGTCTGACCAAAGTTACGCTGCCTATCATCAAGTTTTTGCGCCAATGTCTGGCTTGGGAAATACTCCATTTCGATATAAAACCACTCGTTATCAATCCGCCCCATATCATAAATTTGTACAATATTGTCGTGCGGTTCAACATCTAACAGCTCTTTCCCTTCGGCAAGATGGCGATCTTCTCGCGTAATATCCTTAGGGATTTTTACCGCGACAATTTGTCCATCTTGCAAGCGCTCGGCGCGCCATACCCAGCCATGGCTGCCATCACCTAGGCATTCAAGTAATAAATATTTATCACCAAGACGCTTATTTGTCCCTGGTAAAAAATGTGCTGACTTTATATTCATATCAACACCTCATAGTGAATTCTATCTAAAGCAATTGAATTTAGATTTTTTACAAACAAGAAGCGACTAAAGACCACCTCGACCTCAGAATCTAACTGCACAAACGTGCCAGTAGAAGACGTGAACCCCGAACGACAGATCTCTTTTAGTTTTTGCGTATCAGGCGCACTCACTAAGCCTTGACTCCATGCACTGAGAATCAAGGTTTTTGGGGAATACCCCCAGCGCTGCGCGGCCTCTAATAAGTTTTTTAATTTTTCTTCTAGCTTTTGTTGGCCGCGAATGGAACCATCAAATCGTTCAAATTCAATTAAACATAAAGGTGATGCTGACGCTTTATCAAACCAACCTGAATCTGAGCGAATATCAGCACCAAAGGCTCCAGGTGCTGGGCATTCCACCATTGCCATAAACGATTGTTCATGGCCGAAAGTATTCCAGACACTACAACCCAAGCTATGGACCAATACATCTTGGTCCAATAGTTTGCCGCTACTTATAAGTGGAAACATCTCGCTTACCCAAGCAACCTCAGGCATGGGTAGCTTAGCCATTAAAGGTGCCCCAAACGCGCAATACCTCAGGCGATTCACCGCCGTGAATAAGCGCCTTACTTCCTACTTTCACCAATAGCGGAGCCGGAATAGAACGTCCACACACTAAAGCTTCACCGGTTGATAAGCTCGGCAGTTCGTCCAAGTCGGCTTTGCTCACCATATCTGAAGCTTTAGCGATGAAACGCTGATCGTCTGGGTTTTTCAAGCGCATCGTAATCAACGTATTGCACTGAGAGGTCACATCTGAGTCCAATTTAGACGGGCGCTGGCTCACGATACCAAAACCAACCCCAAACTTACGACCCTCACCAGCAATCTTTTTAATAATACGATGGCTCACAGCATTGCCGCCTGCGGGCGCAAAGTTATGGCCTTCTTCGTACACAATAAAGCAAGGACGAAGTGGATCTGTTTTGCTTGAAGCCGCCTTTAAAATTTCGCTCGATAACAGCGCACAAACGACTTGTTTTGCGGTATCACTCAAACCTTGTAGGTCCACAACCACTAAACGCCCTTGTTGGTTACTCGGGCGCCCCACCATTTTATAAATATCAGTCGGCTCAGCCATCGTTGCACTGTAAAAACTTTGGGCTTCGTTTAGCACACGAGAAAGCTTCATCGACGCAACAGCAGCACTTCGACCTGACAGTGCTTTCGCTTCAGCTTCAGAGAGATCACCCCACTCTTTAAGCTCTTCAATACCATCACCTAACAAATGCCTTAATCGGTTGATATCTCGAGGTTCTACTTTATCCACTGAGCGCCAATAACGAATGGCCACATCAAGCACACGCTGCTGAGGTTCTGTTAAACCCGGTAAAATTTCCGCAATATCGTCCATTTCAAAATGGTCGAATTGAAGGGCAAGAGGTGCGTTTTTACTGGCGTATTTATGTTTAAACGATTCATGTTGCGGCGAGTAAACCTGAATGCCTGCACCAGCAGCTTGTAATTTTTCAAAGGTTTGTTTAATGAGTGGTAACGTTTCTTGATCGCGCTTATCGTCGGTCGCATCTAACAAACTAGAGAATTGCAGGTTTCCACCAGCGAGGGCTTTACCATATTCACCATGAGGGTCAAACACCACGACAGTACCGTTATTTATTGCAACCAAGCGCTCAATGATACGGCCAACCGTGTATGACTTTCCTGAACCCGTCATTGCTAACACAGCCAAATGCTCAGTAACCAGTTTATTTACATCTATAAAAACAGGAACTGTATTCTCACCTTTGTCGTAGCCGACCAAGTTGCCAAGGTGCAAACTAGAGTGCTCATTAAACTCGTAAAAATCACTTAAAAACTGAAAGTCGACGGTTTCAACAGCGGTGCCTGGGTTAAGCGGGCGGCGCGGGATCTTGATCTGACGAGATATAGGGCAGCGATAGCCAACCAATTCAACCTGAGCAAACATATTTTCACCGGTAACATTTGCGCCCGGTAAAAGTTCGAGTTCAGTCACACCATCGCCAAAACCTGCGTTATACAACATGTTAGTACGGCTTATTTTCATTACGCGGCCCAGTACCGCAACTTCGCCTTCATCTTTACGCTCTTGATGCATAATGCGAACGAATTCACCACGGCGCACTGAAAACGAATCTTTTACCACCATAGTCAACTGATTGGCATCGCCGGTATTACCGACTAATTTACCTAAAACTTTATAAGCCATTATTTAATCCCTCATCTAAACCAGCCAACCAGCCAGCTTCAATATCATTATTTTTAAGTGCACCATGTAAACCTTGGCGATAAAACTTGGCAAACTTGGGTAAAATTCCAAGCTGTTGGTAACCCAATAATTGCGGTAATGGCATAGCATTCCCTTTGTTCTGCATATCTAGCACCATTAAGCGCGATGCCACTAAATCCAAGTCTGCGCTCTGCCAATCAGGCTCATCACCGGCCAGTTGCACCATTTTTATTTGACCACTACGAGCACTGCGAAAATGAAAACCGATGAGACCGTGTTTTGCTTCTGCACTGGGCTCTATGCGGTTTTCTTGTTCAGACAAACGAAAGGCAATGGTCCGCGAATAATTACCCAAAATACCGTTAATAAACCGCAAGTCACCCACGCCTGCCAAACTTTCATCTAGCCCAGCTAGGCTTTGCATCAACTCGCTAGAAAAACCATCTGATTCTAAAATCTGCTTACGACCTTGTTCGGTGCGTAAATCTTGCTTCGCAATACTGACAATGGCACTAAAACGCTCAGCCAAAATACTAGCCAGTACAACGCCAGTTGGATTCCACGGGAACAGTTTCGAGCGATGATTTTGCCAAAATAGTTCTATCGCTTGCTTGGTTTTGTCGTACTCATGCTTATGGCGAAGGTTGCGCTCCAGTGGCGCCATATCACGCGCTAAAAACAGTGGCGTATCGAGTAAAATTAAATCGCAAGGCTCTTGGCTTAACAGCTGTTTTTCAACCAACTGGTAGGCCTGGCGAATTTCAATCAAATCAAGTCGTTTACGCTGCGCCTCAAAATCAATATCGTCCAATTCCGATAGTGAATCACCACCTAAGGTGCTAACTCTGTTTTCATCTATCAATAAGTCGGTGCGCACCGCAGCACTGGCATAAATAAAGCCACCCAAGGCTTTGTCTAAGCATGATTTAGTCGCTATACCCGCTACTCGTAAATTCACTACCGTAGGTTTAGGCACAGCTTTCACTAGGCCGGCATCACGAAACAGGGGCGCAACTTGCTCTATATCGCGAATTTGTTTTAGCAAACGCCCGGCGCTACCCGGTAAGCGCAGTTGGCTATCAATGGCGAGTGACTGCGCTAAATTCATTGCTTTATTCTCATTCATGCTGATAGCGCTCCAGTATTTAATTGCTCGCTAAGTAGCGGTGCATAAGCCCAATATTGCGACGTTTGTAGCGCGGCTTTGCCTGCTTCAGTTAACCCCGTTTCGTTAATAAAACCACGCTGCTTCAATACTTCGCTGCGTTTAGTGATATCAAGGCTATGCACATCAAACATCAGCTTAACGGCCGCGTTTTCACAAAGCGCCATCAGGCTTTTTCCACTGCCTGTATAGAGCAGCAGCAATACAACCAAGTCGTATTTGTCGGGCGAATATTCCGCTAACTCTGTTTTTTTCTCAGCAGTAGGTGCCGTGAGCCCCGCATGGCCCAAGAACCAATTTAGCCAGCTCACTAAAACCTCGGCATGGTCGAGCAAACTTAACGACCACAAAGGCAGCGTCGTCACAGCAAATAAGCCACTGTTACTATGTTTGCGTATATAGCGGGTATGCACAGCATCGTCCGCCATATGTTGTTGACGATCTGCACTGCCAGCAAAGCCAACAATCGCTTGGTCTGTTTCAGTGGCTAACAACACGGTTAATCCAGGCTCATGAGCGCTCAAACTTGCCGGTGCTAATGACCAATCTAGCGTAATAGGTAACTCAGCTAACGTAGCCAGTTGTGCCATTTGTGGGTTAATAACTAACGCAGCGCAGCCCGCTTGCATAGCCCATAAATACAAGTTCTGGCAAGCTTCATGGTCGGTTAACTCTTCTGCTTGCACTAATAACAAGCCGCAAGCAGGTGGTGAGTTTAGCCAGTCACACTCAAGTGGCGTAGCCCCCGCAACCGTTTGTAAAAAGCGACCTTTACGATTACTTGCCAATGCGGCGGACAAATAAATACTCATTGCATCACCTCTACAAGCTCGTAGCAAAGGTGAGGCGCATTTTAACTATGCCTTTAGCGACTAACCCTTGTTGCTGCACAGGCGTTAATGCTGGTTCTTGATTTAGGCTAAGCGCTTGATAAATAGGCAGCCACTGTGCCAGTGTTAGCCCTGTGCCTTGCAAAATAGTTTCACCTTGTTTCTGCCAATCAGCCAAAGTTTTATCACACACCATCACCAGCTCACTTATCCCTAACTTGGCGACGTCGTTTAGTGTTAACTCAGCAGGTAGCGGTTGTTGCTGGGAAGCTAATAGCGGCTTTAATACTGGCAACCAGCTATTAACCTGCAAGATGGCAGTGCGTTTAACGTGGTTTAAACGTTCCTCTATTTTTAACAATTGCCCTTGAATAGGTGCAATTTGTCCGCGAGCGGATTTGAGTAGCTCTTCTGGTAAGTCACGTAACCCTGAGAACTGGCCATTGCGTAAAGTGGTTTGCATGCTCTGGCGTTTGCTTTCAGCATCACTTGGTAAATCTACAATTGCATCGTCAATCAGTTGTAACTTCATCACCAGTTTGGGTAATTCGGCAATATCACTTGCGTGCTCATACTCGGCAGTGGCACTACTGAGTAATTGTTGTAACTGTTGGGCACGTTGGTTTTGCTCGGCTAAGTTATTTACCAGTGTCTCAAAACGCTCTTTGCAATTACGGTAGCTAGCTAAAATACTGCCTTGGATTTCCGCCATTCCCAGCTGTTGTTCAGTGTGCAGGTTTAAGCCCACCTCCAACGCTAAAGCCGAAAGCTTATCCTGCGCTTTGCCTAAATCGAGTTTGCGCAGGTAGTGCAACAACGTATCACTGCCAGCTTGCTGCTCTTTTTGGCCTGTGGCACTGCTGGCATCGTCTTTTAATGCGCCATCTAAAATATGGCCAATGGTGCGCAACGTGTTGGTATATAAATTTTTTGGGAAATGAGCGATCGCGGAACAGTCTGACTCAACGTCTTTGATTAAATCGGCGAGTCGAAGATTAATACGCTCGGCACTGCGCTCGACAAATTCAGCAAATAAACAGGCTTGTTCAACCCGCTGATAAAGCGACGTCGTTTTGTCTTCCAAATCCAAAATGTGTGCATCTTTCAGCGTTGGTTTCGTGCTATTAAGTGGTTTAACCTTAGCGACCAAAGCCAATACCTCAGCGCGCTTATCAATAAGCCCCGCTAAAAGGTGAGCCTCATTGGGCTCGCTAATATCCTCGAGCTTTTCTTCTTGCTGCTTAAGCGCATTAAAGAGTGCCTGTGCTTTTTCTAACTGCTCTTTGGCCTCTACCGTGGCATAGCCCAACTGGTTTTTGCCCAAAGGCGCGAACACTTCATTAATGCGGCCATAACCATATACGCGGCTCATCACTTCCACGTTGGCTTTGTAACTGTCCATCGCACTACCGCTAAACCAGTTTTGCGCCTCGATAATGGCATTTTCTAAACGCGAACGTGGGTAACTTTCCCAAATGGCTTGTTTATCAGTTGGGTTAGTTAGGGTGAGTAAATTCAGCTCACCACACCACCACATCCAATCATTAAACACGCCTCTGGCGGTAATACTGGTTTCGGCCACGTAGGCAAAATAAAACTGTTGCTTAAAGCGCTCGAACTGCCACTTTTGTTGTTTGTTAGGGTGGGCAATGCGGGCTAAAAACAGCGGGATTTGCGCAGTACTGCGCTGCACATTATTCAGCTCGGTAAATAAACCAGCGTGTTCATCAGCGGTGTAACCTTTGGCCATGTAGCTGCCCGGCACTTTGAGTTTATCTAATAAACTGCTGAGTTCATCCACTGGCACACCATGTTGCTGCTGTAAATCCAGTACACCGTTAAGTTCTGAGTGGGCAATAGCCAGCTGATACCAGCCTTTAAACAATAAGTCGCGATCAATGGGCGATAATTTACTGTCTACTTTTAGCGGCCAAGCAATCAAACCGCGTTGTTGCAAACGCTGGCGCCACTTATGAATTGCATCATTGGCAAAGGTGCTTAACGCATGCAACTTGTTTTTAAACTTGGCGGTGAAGCTTTCAGCACTTAAGGTCACGCTATGTTGCTGGCAGGTGGCCAAACTTAAGCCGATGCGCTCTAACTGATCGGCTTCGCTTGGGTTGACATAATGCAGCAGTATCGCATCGCGTAATTCATTGCTGTCATCCAAGCGGCTGTATTGCTCCATTAAATGGGCAGAGGCAGTGAGCGCCAAAACGGGCGTGCGGCCACTTTGGCGGCTATGTTCAGCAGCAAAGGTATGTAGCTTATTAAGCTCAGTCAGATTGCTCACCCAGGCAAATAAGGCTTTACCATCTGGGTGTAACTTAAAGCCTTCTAAGGTAAACAAGCCACCTTGGCGGCTTTTCGGCTCGGTTAGTATTGCCAGTGGTGCGTCGTCACTACCGGCTTTATTGCTAAGCAAGTTTTCGTCATAGCGCCAGTTGTTATCCAACAAGCGAACAAAGCCGGTAACACGGGTTAAGGCTTTAATAATCGGTTTTTGGCTGCTTTGTTTAGCCAGTTCGGCCATCGCCTGTTCGTGGCCATCACCCATGCTCGGGTCTTTAAAAATCAGCGAGTTTTGCTGTGCACTGCGATAACGTAAATCCAAACGCAATAACATCGCCACACTGGGGCCAATATGGGTCGCTTCGCTGGCATCCAGCTCGGCGGTATCGCCGACTAACTTATGCCATAGGGCATCGGCGGCAAATTCAATCGCCGGGTGATCGTACAGTAAACTCAATAAGTATTTAAACTCACCTTTAGATAACGGCAGCAA
>TARA_R110001592_G_scaffold65165_1_pt1 | contig 11906 bp, 16 predicted proteins | sample TARA_R110001592 | Tara Oceans TARA_R110001592 (sample SAMEA4398387) | marine metagenome | biome: Polar Biome; feature: [SRF] surface water layer (ENVO:00010504); material: water (ENVO:00002006), including particulate matter (ENVO:01000060) such as... | depth 5 m
TAAAGGTGTCGTTTAATCAGACCGATGAGTGATTTTACCTGCTTGAACTTCTTTCGTTATGAAATCCCCAATCTTATCTCCCTTCATAGGGCGCAATCCTTTAGTTTGCTTTGTAGTCCAACTCCCCGTCACAGGATTTAGATACCAAATATAGGAGGTGAACTTGTATTGAGGGATGTGCGTATGCGTTATCCATCCATTAGGCTTAACAGTAGTCATAACAGGGATTCCCTCTTTCTTCTTATCGGTTGCGAAAAAATCAACAGGATAAGGAACTTTGAGGTTTTTCATGTGGATTCCTCCACCACCTATCCGTTGATACTCTTCGATGAATACTTTCTTGAGAGAGGGGATATAATTGACATAGTTTAAGTTATCCCATTCCAAATAAACAGTTCCATGTATTTCAACATTATATTTAGGGGGAATCAAACCATTAGGCCACACATCATCCTTAATAGAGGATACATCGTCATACTTGAAAGCATAACCATATTTCGTTTGGTGTATTTGGGTCGGATTTAGTTTTGAGTGCCTTAAAAAATTAGAAAAAATATCTGCATTTCTTTTGTTTTGAAAAATGATTCCCCATCGGCCATCCGATAGTTTAATAACCTTGCTTGCTGATTTCTGCAATAGTTTCATTCTTTTTTCTTGAATCATCACTCTTCACCCACCTTCACACACCAAATGGGTTTAATTCTGTTGAGGCTATTCTCGCTTGTTCATCAATATCATCGGTGATTCTTTTGTATCTTATTGATTCAACTGATTGAATCCATTCCCTACTTGCTTGTTTAGCATCCTCTCTTAAATCTCGATTGCTTCTTATCATCCTTGAAACGCTTTCATTATCTCTAATGTGTTTTGTGAATGCTTGATAGAATTGTTCATCAGATTCTTCACTCATATCTGAAACTCTTGATTCAAGATTGACTCTAAGAGTATTATACAGAACATACCATGAATCTATTGATTGTGGGAGTCCTGATACTCTCCATTGAAACACCTCAAGGGGAACTCCTTCTCTTTCTTTTTTGACAAGGGCATGAACTCCGAAAATGGATTGTAGCCCCCAACCTAATCTTCGAGTTGCATCAGTTAAATTAGTATCGTTAATATCTCTATTCGCCATTCCTGATTCGTTTTGTGCATCCATTTGGCTTGCCGCTTGAGCCATTGATGCGACAACTGCATAAGGGTCAATGGAGAGTCCAACACCGCTTGTTTCAACGATTTCAGGGCGTGAAGTTTCTAATGCACTTAAGCGATTCAAGATGATTCTTGTGGTTTGGTTAATATCCGAATTAGATGTGAAGTGAGCATACCCTCTATCTCTTGCATCTCTTAGTGCTGAAGTGATTGAATCACTCATCGGCATCTTCATCATTCTCCGTTCTTACATTACTACAAACTTGTTCAAACGCCATTCGATAATCTGTATCTTTATTTTTAGTTTGCATAATACCTACTGCTGAATAGGCCGCACCTGCTAAGAATGGTGCAAGAACCATCTTATAATTAAATTGATTAACTCCTCCAAATAGGAGGTAAAGACCTGTTGCGAAAATCGCCCCTGTCATTCCCTCATTTAGTCGGTTTGAAACTTCAGCCTTATTTTTGTCTTTGATATAGGATTCCACTCCCGCATCACAAAGAGTCATTACTTCTTCGGATTTGAAAGAGGATTTCGCCATTTGGCTCACCCTCAAACATTGATTAGGAACGATTCTGCGCCAAAGCGTCTGCCCGGAGATTGTCCGAATCCACTAAGGTTCGATGTGGAACTTAGAAGTCCTCCAAAGTCAGCACCCCTCACAGGAGGTTGAACAGTCTTAGCGTGAAGTGTGATTTGACCTGTTGGCCTAATCATCTTTCTAAAGTCAGCCATGTGAGGCATATTTGCCGTTGGAATAAGTTGCTTTTCAAAAACATTAACATTTCTTGCGGTTGGTGCAATTTGGACTTGAGGTGCAACACCTAAAGTTCTTGGATTGGTTGGTCTGTGAGCCATCTGTTGTGCTTCATATCTTGGGTCGCCACCAAAGTTTTCTTGAACTGACCTGTTAAATTGTAGTGTAGGTAAATGATTCTCAGCACCAATATTGGACTCAGGGATTCTCAAAACAGGAATATTAGGCATGAAATCTCCGCTTGGTCTTGGCCCTGTTGGAACGATAGAGTTCAATGTAGCGTTATATGCAGGTAAAGTATCTGCCGCAAGATTAAACTCAGGGAACTTAGGCATATTTGGTTGTGGTGGTAATTTAGGCAACACCGTATTTCCGATTTGTCTGACAGGATTAAACATTCTTTTCATCACCTTTATATTTTTATTTTTGCTTCTGATACTTAAGCATACCGCTTAGTTTCTTTTTCCTACTGACCTTAAAACGGTATAAAATCCAATAGATAACAACCCCATAGCGGCGATAGTTTTCACACCTTGATTTGCGGCAGGTGCATTATTAACGATATTTTCAGTCATTTTGACTACATCTTTAGATTGTAAAAATCCATAATCTTCAGGCTCATAACTAAATGCAGAAGATTTAGTGTTCTCAGATTGAGAGTCCAACCCCTCAAATGAGGGGGTATCTATCACAGAAAAATCAGTAGGTGTGTATCCATAATCAGTTTTATTAAACTTAGAATTATAATATGTTGTAGGGTTTTCAGTTGAGAACTTTGTTTTGACTTCAATATTTGAACCCTTGTGTTCTGTTCTTCTTGGAGTATCAATTTTCCCTACAATGATATAACCATCATCCCTGAAAAACTCAGGAGAATACATAACCGCCTCACCCGCCTTAGAGTATGTAATGCCTGATAGGATTTTCTTGATACTGTCTTTATCACTCCCAAATGATAATTGGTCTTTCAAAGCATCTAAGTCTTTTGTATTGATGATGTTATGACAACAATAAACTGATGCTTGAGATAGTGCTTCTTTGCTTACTGCGGCAGGTCTTTGGCTAATGAGTGAAACCCCATATCCTGATGCTCTCCCTAATTTACAAAGTCTGACAATAGAAGCATAAGAACTTGGTCGGCCAATTTGAGGAACGAAATCTTGACATTCTTCAAACAAAGTCATTAGTCCTTTACCTCCAATGTCGGTATCAAGAATGGCTTCACAATATTCAGAAACTAACTGTTGTTGATTTTCAAGAGGTAATTGAGATAAGTTAATGATGAGTGAGTTCGGAGAACCCTTTAATTTAGATACCAACTTTTTCATGTTGATTCCATCTCCCGGTTGAGGTTCAATCCTTTCAATACCATCTAATTGATTAAGATAGCCATGTGCGTCGAGAGCATCAAAACATACAAATTGTAATCCGAGTCTTTCAAACTCCTCCATCAATACTGCGGCAGTATATGACTTTCCTGAACCTCTTTTACCGCTTATGAACATTACTTGATAAACAATCTCTAATGGTAATTTGATTTTTGTTCCTAAACAGATGTGTTCTTTATCACTTAGTTCTTCGACTCCTGAGATTGAGAAAGAATCATTGAAAACCTCTTCTAAGTCGGGTGCGCCTACTTGCACACCCCAATCTTCACTTTGGTTTTCCTCCATGATAGTCAATTTATATTCTGTATGTTAAATGTTCCTCTTGATTTGTCAGGAAATTATCACAATTTTGGATAGGGTAATTGTAGCAAAAAATTGATTTAATAGAAATCATTATAAGGGATGAGAACAAAACTCCTGATTATTCATTGGATTTGTTTTTTGTCTTTTTTAGTCCTTTTTTTCAGGCTCGCAGTATGGCGTTTTTTTTAACTTCCTTTATTTCGTGTTTTTTGTGTTTTATCGAAGTTATTTCTAATTTATTCCTCTTTGAACCATTATTGACCTTCTAAGGTGAAGATAAACTCTTTCAAACCAAAGAGAATGCCTACTAAACAATCCAACCAAACCATTTATTTCCGAGTATTCATTCCGATACAAACTTAATTCTTGAATAAAGTCTGAAACAGGACTCGCCATCCAAACTTTCATACCCTTATCAGATAACTTATTCGCAAAGTCCTCATTCCATAATAGTCGTTGGAGGAGAGTTCCTGTATCTGTTTCCATATCATCTCCATTTGGAATATAGTATGGGTGCAATCGAATGAACTTTTCAATAATATCAATGTATGAATCAACATGATTATTTCTAAACCAATCCAACCAAACCTCCATTTGTTCGGCTACAAATGCCTTCCATACGGGATTTCCCATCGTTAATCCTCCGACTCAAGAGAGATGTTGAAATCATCCATGTTAATATCCATACTATCTAATAGGTTATCAGGCATAGAGAATATACTTTCTCCTTCGCCCTCATTAGGCATCTCACTAATAGAAGTTCCATTTATTTTCTTTAATTGAATAATCTCATTCGATTCCTCTTTCTTGATTTCTTTATATTTTGAATCTGATTTATTGACATCATCATAGTTGATTCCTGATTCTGCCGCCATATCTTCAAGACTTTCAAGCCCTACAATAGTTGGTTTATCTCCTCCAACATTAAACACAGGCAATTTAGTTCCTACATCTTTTGCGAATAATGCTTCGGTGAGTTGAGGACTTAATCCACTCACTCTCTTATCAGGGTTTTCCACTCCCATGACTGCATACCAATCAACTTCTGCATTTGAGATATTGATTCCTTGCAGGTTTTCTCCTCTTGGCCCGACCAATGGCGCAGGTTGAGGGGCAGGTTCTTCACTCTCACTTACGAATAGGTCTGAAAAATCACCATCCATTTGCGATTCCTTAATTCTATCAAGGAACTCTTTATCTTCGGCTCGCAAACTATTCCTTTGCCCTGAAATATATTCAGCCAATCCTTTAATTACAGGGGCTACATCACCCAACAAACTCATCAATCCCATCCCTGCCTGAGCCGTTGTTGAGTCACCCAAACTTTCAGAAACTCCATATTTGTCTAATAAATTAGCCAAAGGAACAAGAACCTTTTCTTTCATCTCAGGATTCATTTTTGTTGATAGTCCATCAATATTCAGACCCTCAACAATCTCAAGGATAGAGGTTTGAGGTGTTGGGTTCTTTTTCGGAATAGATTTATGGCTTGGAGTAGGGGTTGGTATTTTACTACGACCCGACTCAATTACATCTCTAAAATCAGCAGACATACTAATTCATTACCTACTCATGTATTTAATGCTTGTGGCTATCAGCCTAATATCCATTCATCTGATTGTAGTTCCGCATCAAACTTTGTTCAAAAGTCATAGGATTACTCAATGATTCGGTTTTCTTTTCAATTTTCTTAATTGATTCTTCAGCACCCTTCATAGTTGCCTTTAGCGAAGCAATTTCATCATTCAAAGTATCAATCTTTTGTTTATGTAATAGATAAACAACGACTCCCCCCGTTAATGCACCTACCATGAATGTAGCAATTTTACTGCCGATTGGAAACCCTGCCGAAACTAAAACATCATCTGCATTATGATTTCGCATATTATTCAATCTCGCTTCAAGTTCTGCTTGGAGAGTTTGCACTTCGCCCTCTTCTGCCGCTTGAGTTAATGCCCCCACTAATTGAGAGTTATCGAGGTCTTGAACCTTGACTTGACTTTGGACTGAAACTACATTATCTTCTGCCGCAAAAACAATATTCTTAGATGCGACATGATGTTCAGCAAGTTTCTTAAATCCTCTAATTCCCTTTCCCCTTACACACATCAAGTATTTCCCTTCTCCGAATAATTCACTAAATGTCGAAAAACCACTATCTGTCATGGGTTCATCCCCACTCCAAATATCCTGAGTTCCACTTTGTTTCTGACCCTTCAGAAACCGCCTAATGAAATACACCATATCTTTATTGCCCCCCACCTGATACTTAAACTTTACTCAAACCCATATCTCCGCTAACAGTCCATAGGTATCATTTAGCAAATCATCATCTTCTGTTTGGCGTTCAATAATTTCTTTTGTTTTTTGGATATGATTTTTCTTGAGCATTTTTCCTCGCTCATAAAATCCTCGTTCTTCTGCTCTATCAGCATATCCTTTTTGAATCACATACCCCTCAAGGGCGAGAATATCTAATCTCCATTTGATGCCTCCCCGTCTATCGGAACTTTGAGCGTGTTGAAACATAGGCCGATTCCGTAGGATACCCACAACTTCTCGGCTTGTATATCTTCGAGGGTTGTTATCCACTATGAAGAAAGAAATCTCATTTGAGTAGCCATACCCTTCATGTTCTAAGAGATAGTCCACTATATCAAAGACCAAAGCCTCCGTTAATGGAAATCCCCTATTACTCTTCTTCATTAGAGGCATCCTCCGAATCTTGAGAATCGCTTGTTTCGATTCCCAATGCCTCCCCGACCATTTCATTCATAATATCTGTGTATTTTACCTTAGCCTCAGCCTTTGTGAGTCCATCGGCCATGAATCCCTTGATAATTTTAACTTTATTATTTTCCATACTGAGAGCATCCATCAATGCTTGAGTATCTTTCGGCAATTCCACCTCAACATAGGGTTGAGAGAATATTTCTTCAATCTCCCTCTTCAATGTTGCAGGGCTTACTGTGGTGATTTGAGCATATTCATCAATTTCATCTTGTAGGTATTCGCCTGTGATTCCTGTTTCTTGACTTCTTTCAATATATTCTTGTGCAAAGTCCATACTCACATACGCCCCAATCCGTTCCCAATATCTCACTTCTTCAACCATTTTAATTCCTCAGTAATCAATCTTGTGTGTGCAACCTACATAAAGGATTGGGTTAAACAATAGACCATTTTTCCCATTCACCTGTTTTTTTACCATTTTTATTTTGGAAAATCCTTGAAGTTCTCATCCCTACTTTTTTTCTATATGAGTCCGAAATCCTCCGACCCCTACACTCTAATTTATCTGCTAATCTATACTCCATTTGTTTTTCAATAGTCATGGGTATGGGTGAAAGTTTAGGGAATCCTGTGAACTCATCTAAAATTAGTTCACCAATCAAAATGTGTAGTCCATCTCCTGAACTTGAAACCCGCACCCATACACTTTCAGCCCCAAACTCCTCCACAAGATAGTTTAGAGCCTCAACAACCTCATCATCATCAATAGATAAATCATCCCAATCAAATGTAAGGCCACATTGATTATTATTTGTTCGGCTCATGTTTTGAAACTAAATCCTCACCCATATCAAGTTTGCGGTAATAGTCCACTAATAACATTGTAATTTTCTTATTCCTTTGGAGAATCCAATTCACTAAGAATAATTGTAAAAAACCATTGATAATTAGGTAAATGATTACCAAACTCAATATCATCTTCATACCTCAAAGGTGTATGTAGCCCCATCAGCATTCTTCTGTTTCCTCAATAACTTTTTACCCTTGAGTTCAGGATGTTGTGCAAAAATATCATGTTTGAAAAAGCCATCAACAATATACCCATCATTCTCTAATTTGACCTTCTTATCATAAGGGAAAAGAAGTTTAAGTTTTATCTTATCATCACTATCATCAACAACGACGCTTTTACTCGGAGTAAAGTCTAATCCACCCTCCTTCCAAATAAACCTTGAAAACTCAATCAACCGACTCCCTTTTGGCTCAAAAGGTAATTTGGATACTCCAAGCAATTTACAACCCTCCTCACTCGTTAGTGCCTTATATTGTGAGATATAGGGTTGCTGAAGGTCATATTGCATTTTCAATAGGGCGACTGCCTTATTAGAATCGGCATCAGCCCAAGTTTCTTCATCGAAAGAAGGGATGAGTCCATTGACGATAACATTATTTACAGTAAATCCTTGCCCATTAAGGAAGTTCATAGTTCGATTACACTCTTCAAACCCCGCCTCAGTTGCGATTGATACAAGATTGATAGATACAAAGTCACCATTTCGGAGAATCTTTTTTACATTGTTAAGTTTATTTGATGTTTCTTCAATCAATTTCACCAATTTTGAAGTGTCAGATGGCTTCAGGAGAAATGTTTTCATTCTTTCGATTTTAGCCTTCATTCTCAAAATCCTTAACAAAAATGTATTCATAGCATCAGGGGCGGTAAGTGCCTTCAAGGTATGCCCCGTTGGTGCAGTATCGAAAACGATGATGTCATACTCCACCCCTTGAACTAATGACTGAATCTCTTCAAGTGCAAATACCTCATCCATACCCGGAAAGTTTGCCCAATCAGTTAATATCTCAGTATCAAAAAATGGAACTGCCTTAGAGAATGAACCTTTAACATTAGTGTGAAGTTCATCAAAGAACTCTTTTGCCTGTTGTTGAGAGTTTAGATTTTTAGCCCAAAGATTTTTAATGATTTTAGTGGGTGTAAAATTAACTTCAACTCCGAGAACATCTTGTGTTGAATGAGCAGGGTCGCTCGAAACCAATAGAGTTTTGTATCCTTGATGTGCGAAATGCAAGGCAGTAGCGGCAGATGTAGTGGACTTGCCTACGCCCCCTTTTCCTGTGAACAACATTAGTTTAGCCATGTTATACCTAATTTGTCATTAGTATTTAAGTCTAATTGTTCAGTAATTCTTCATATCCATAGTCAAACTCTTCAGTATTACCACACAAGTAATACATGATTGATGATGTATTGATAGGCAGAATTAAATATGAAGAAGTAATAATTGACAATATGTATTTCATCTCCACCAAATATCACTTACTTATTTTGGATATTTCTGATGTTTTTGAATTATTAGAAACTTTCATTATGAACAAAAAGGAAGAGATATTTGATTTAGTGAAGGTATTAAATCCTGAGCAGTATGTGATTGTTGGGGTGATGGAGATTTCAAAATCTAAAAAAATGGTGTGGGTGGAAGATTATGATGTAGCAGGGCGTGATGTAAGTTTAGATGATTTATTCGACTATATTTATGATTCAATAAATTATTATAGCGAAGATTTTCAATCCAAGTGGAGTTAATCACCAATCGAGTTTTGAATCTTTGGAGTGTCGCTTGTATCCTTCACTTAATGACTTTTTTTATTCCTGTGAACAGGCCGATTGCTACAACAGATGTGATTCCTACAAGTGCAACCTTATCAAACATAATTCGTTTCTCATGTTGTTTAGGGGTAAGGCTACTGCTTGATTCTATTTCAGCCAACTCATCAGCACTTACTCCTGACTTCCTTAATCCGAATGTAGGCATCCACCATTTAGCGGTGTATGTTTGTTGTTTTTTCCAAGCCATAGCACCCGGCATAACATTGTTCAAATAATACAAATCTTGAGGGTCTGCATTAGTGGATGGTGTGAAGTTAAGGTATCCCATTGGAACATTACCTCCCTTATATGGTTGATACTGTTGCCCATTAGAGTTTAATGAAAAAATCTGAGGCGACCATGCCGCCCCTGCCGCAGTTGTGGCTGATTTAGTCACAGGGTCGCCATTATTTGTGTATCCTATAATTTCGTTCCTTGCACCCGAAGAATCTATCACATAGCAGTTCCGATAGTATAGACTCCCTGCATCACAATCAATGTTATATCCTGAAGTCATACTCCCTACTCAGATGTTCCGAGTGATAAAGGTATGCCCTAAATCAATATTATCCTATTGACCCTTCCATCTCTAATTGAAGCAAACTATTTAGTTCAACTGCATAGTCCATAGGCAATTCTTTAGTAAAAGGCTCAAAGAATCCATTTACGATTAACCCCATAGCATCTTGTTCATTAAATCCTCGACTCATTAAGTAAAATAATTGTTCTGTGGATACCTTAGTAATTGATGCTTCATGTTCAATGTCTGCTTCGGGATTAGCAATTTCCATAGTGGGGTATGTATCTGACCTTGAGATTCCATCTAATAAGAGTGCATCACAAATTATATTGGATTTACAACCTTTTGCTTTTTTAGATACCTTTACTAATCCTCTATATGATGTTCTCCCTCCATTTACAGATATACTTTTGGATAAGATATTTGATGTGGTATTTGATGCCGAATGAATAACCTTAGCACCTGTATCTTGATGTTGTTCACCCTTTGCATAGGCCACAGAAATTATCTCAGCATGAGAGCCTTCTCCCTTGAGGATAACGGATGGATATTTCATAGTCAATGCTGAACCTATGTTTCCATCAACCCACTCTATGCAAGCATTTTCATGGGCTATTCCTCTTTTTGTCACCAAATTATAAACATTATCAGACCAATTTTGAATAGTGGTATATCTGATTTGTGCATCTTTATGTGCGACTAATTCAACAACGGCTGAGTGTAGGCTTTGTGTTTTGTATGTGGGGGCAGAACAACCTTCGATGTAATGAACTGATGAACCTTCATCAGCAATAATCAATGTTCGTTCAAATTGCCCCATATTTTCACTATTGATGAAAAAATATGCTTGAACAGGAATCTCAACTCGAACTCCTTTAGGAACATAGATAAATGACCCACCCGACCAAAAGGCCGTATTTAGTGCTGAAAACTTATTATCTGTGTAAGGTATTATCTTGCCGAAATATTCCTTCACAATTTCAGGATGTTCCCTAAGTCCTGTATCCATATCCATGAACACAACTCCTTGTGATACTAAATCTTCTCTAATGGAGTGATATACAGACTCACTATCATATTGTGCAGTCACTCCACCAAGCCACTTTTGTTCTGCTTCAGGGATACCTATATCTGCAAATGTATTTTTAATATCCTCATCAACACTACTCCATTGTTGTTCATTGTTGCCTACAACATTGAAATAACATATATCTTCAAAATCTATTGCATCTAAAAGTTCAGTATTACCCCACTTAATTTGAGGTTGATTGATAAAGTGCTTAAATGCCTTCAACCTAATATTTAACATCCATTGAGGTTCATTTTTATGTGCCGATAATATTTTGATTACCTCTTCAGATAGTCCTTTTTCAACTGCTATTGTAGTCATAAAATAACCTCAAATATATGAGTATTTAGTGAATCTATATTTCCAATTCATCAAGGATGCCGTCACCATCATCATCGAGGTCAATATAATCTTCAACCCCATCATTGTCATGGTCGAATTGTCCTGTATCATCATTACCGTCATTGGATTCAAACCAATCAGACAAGCCATCATTATCATCATCTAAATCAGTCGCATCCCAAATACCATCGTTATCATGGTCGTATCTGTATGAACTCCATGCACCTCCAACTTCATCAACATCTAAGATGTTATCATTATCATCATCAGTATCAATGGAATCATTCAATCCATCATTGTCATGGTCTTTTGAAGCATCACTTCCATTAGCATAGAAGTCTTTGTAATTATCAATACCATCATTATCAACATCCATATCCACTGAATCTGAAATACCATCATTATCATGGTCGTAAATGTTTGTCAAATCATTTCCATCTCGGACTTCTTCTTCGTCATTGAGTCCATCTCCATCATCATCCGAATCTTCGGCATCGTCTATTCCATCATTATCATGGTCGTTTGGAGTGGAATCCATATCGTCAGGTATCCCGTCATTATCATCATCATTATCAATTTCATCGGGGATTCCATCACCATCATTATCGTTATCTCCATTTTGGGCTTGATTGTCTAATTGTTGCCCTTGTTGAGTATCTGATTGTTGCCCTTGTTGGCCTTGTTGCCCATTCTGAGTTTGTCCTTGTTGTTGTTGGTTTTGCCCATTATTATTTTGGCCGTTTTGTTCTTGTTGTTGTTGCTCAGACTGTTGGCCTCCTTGTTGGCCTCCTTGTTGTTGCTGACCTTGCCCATTATCTTGTTGCTGACCCTGCTGACCTTGTTCTCCTTGACCTTGCTGACCTTGCTGACCTGACTGTTGGCCTTGTTGCCCTGCTTGCCCTTGTTGTCCTTGATTACCTTGTTGGCCTTGTTGTCCTTGTTGTCCTTGTCCTTGACCTTGACCTTGACCTTG
>TARA_R110001592_G_scaffold66495_3_pt1 | contig 11902 bp, 10 predicted proteins | sample TARA_R110001592 | Tara Oceans TARA_R110001592 (sample SAMEA4398387) | marine metagenome | biome: Polar Biome; feature: [SRF] surface water layer (ENVO:00010504); material: water (ENVO:00002006), including particulate matter (ENVO:01000060) such as... | depth 5 m
GCAACAGGTGCAGCCGGATGAGGTCTATAACCTGGGCGCCCAGAGTCATGTGGCGGTCAGCTTTGAGTCGCCGGAATATACAGCGGACGTCGATGCAATGGGCACGTTGCGGATGCTGGAGGCGATTCGTCTGCTTGGGTTGGAAAAAACAACCCGCTTTTACCAGGCGTCGACGTCCGAGCTCTACGGTCTAGTACAGGAAACACCGCAGAGCGAAACCACTCCATTTTATCCGAGGTCACCTTACGCCGTGGCCAAACTCTATGCCTATTGGATGACCGTAAACTATCGCGAAGCCTATGGCATGTATGCCTGCAACGGTATCTTGTTCAATCACGAGTCGCCCCGTCGCGGTGAGACTTTCGTAACCCGCAAGATTACCCGTGGTTTAGCCAATATTGCCCAGGGACTGGAGGGTTGTCTTTATATGGGCAACATGGATGCGCTGCGCGATTGGGGGCATGCCAAGGACTATGTGCGCATGCAGTGGATGATGTTGCAGCAGGAGCTACCTCGTGATTTCGTGATTGCCACCGGGGTCCAATATTCTGTACGGGAGTTTGTCGAGTGGTCAGCGCTTGAACTGGGTATTCATTTGCGCTTCGAGGGCAGCGGGATAGACGAGATTGGGATCGTCGACAGGGTGAGTGGCCACGATGTTTCGGCCCTGAAGCCGGGGGACGTGATTATTCGCATCGATCCCCGCTATTTCCGTCCGACCGAAGTCGAAACATTGCTGGGTGATCCGACCAAAGCGCGAGAAATGCTCGGCTGGGTGCCGGAAATTACAGCACAGGAGATGTGCAGAGAGATGGTGGTTGAAGATCTCAAGGTCGCAAAAAGACATGCCCTGTTGAAACAGCACGGGCACGACATACCACTCGCGCAGGAATAGCTTGCCATGAAGCTCTTTATAACTGGAGCTGGTGGGATGGTGGGCAGGAATCTGCTTGAGCATCCTGACAGCGCTGACTACGCCATTCTGGCACCTGCTCGGAATGAGCTCGACCTGCTTAACGGGCAGGCGGTAGCTCACTATCTTGAGACTCACAGGCCCGACGCGGTGATTCATTGCGCTGGGGTGGTCGGGGGTATTCAGGCCAACATAGCTAATCCGGTGACCTTTTTTGCGAGCAACATGCAGATGGCGCTGAACGTTATTAATGGTGCCAGGAACGCCGACGTGAAGCAGTTGCTCAATCTTGGCAGTTCCTGCATGTACCCGCGCCAAGCGGTCAATCCATTGCAAGAGGACGCGCTGTTGACTGGCGAGTTGGAGCCGACCAACGAAGGTTACGCACTGGCAAAAATAGGAGCGGCCAGGCTCTGTGATTACATTGTTCGCGAAGATCCTGCTTTCAAATACAAGACCATTATTCCCTGCAATCTGTATGGCCGCTACGACAAGTTTGGCACGCAGAAATCGCACATGATTCCGGCAGTGATTGCCAAGATCCATGCCGCTGTACGAGCCAATGCAGATGTGGTGGATATCTGGGGTAACGGCGAAGCGCGGCGTGAATTCATGTATGCCGGTGACCTTGCGGATTTCATCTTCACTGCGCTTGGTAGATTCGAGCAGATGCCCGCTCTGCTTAATGTAGGTCTTGGCTATGATCACAGCATCAATGATTACTACCGAACTGTTGCCGAGGTTCTGGGCTTTCATGGCACGTTTGAACATGACCTTACCAAGCCAGTAGGCATGCGCCAGAAACTGGTATCCACCGAGCGGTTAGACCAGTTTGGCTGGACAGCAGGCACTTCTATCACCGATGGTATACGCGCCACTTACCAATTCTATCTGGATAACCGTGATGACTAAGTACGCACTGGCAAGCAGCACCTGGGACGAGAGAGAGCTGCAGGCCATCCAGCAGGTGATTGAGTCCAACATGTTTACCATGGGCAGGCATGTGGCTGAATACGAACATGATTTCGCTCGATTATTCGGCGCCCGGCATGCGGTGATGGTCAACTCTGGCTCAACGGCTAACCTGCTGATGATTGCGGCGCTGTTTTTTACGCACAATCCGCTATTGCAGCGCGGCGACGAAATTATCGTGCCAGCGGTATCCTGGTCGACGACCTATTTTCCGCTGCAGCAGTATGGTCTGAAAGTGAAGTTTGTCGATATCGATCGAGATACCCTGAATATCGATCTGGACAAACTGGAAGCGGCTATTACCGACAAGACCAGGGCAATTTTGCTGGTGAATTTGCTCGGCAACCCAAACGACTTTGACGCCATCAAGGTCAAGCTGGGCGGCAGGGATATTTTGTTGCTGGAGGACAATTGCGAGTCGATGGGAGCAACCTTTGACGGCAAGCAGGCAGGCACATTTGGGCTAATGGGTACCTACAGTTCGTTCTTTTCCCATCACATCGCCACGATGGAAGGGGGCTGTATTGTTACCGACGACGAAGAGCTGCACCACATACTCATGTGCTTGCGCGCCCACGGCTGGACCCGCAATTTGCCTAAGTTCAACAGGGTAACCGGGGAGAAAAGCGACGACCCCTTCGAGGAAGCATTCAAGTTTGCGTTGCCAGGCTATAACGTCAGGCCGCTGGAAATGAGCGGTGCGATCGGCAAGGAGCAACTGAAAAAACTACCGGAGTTCATCCGTGCACGGCGAGACAATGCGGCCTGCTTCCAAGCACTTTTCGCCGATCATCCTTATTTGCAGATTCAGCAGGAGACCGGCGAAAGTAGTTGGTTTGGTTTCTCCTTGGTGATTAGAGAGAATGCACCATTCGACAGAAAACAGCTGGTCAAACTTTTTACCGAGAACAATATCGAATGTCGGCCAATCGTGACGGGCAACTTTCTAAAAAATACCGATGTGCTGAAATTTTTCGATTATGAAGTGGCCGGTTCAGTTGAGAACGCCGAATACATAGACGCCAATGGGTTGTTTGTAGGAAATCATCAGACGGATATCCGCGAGGAAATCACTTATCTGCATGAGGTGATCAGCAGGCTTTGAATCGCTGTGAGGCTTTGGGTGGCGGTGCTGGCTAAGCCCTTTAAGCTCAGTGGTTGCATGCTTCAGCTACGCCACCCAATTTATTTCGGATTATATTGTCCTCCCCGGGACCGCAGGGAGTCCGCAGCTTTATAGAGGTGAATGTGAGAGACAAGATCAAAGTGCTGCAGATTCAGCTGCGCTACAACGTGTCTGCTTCGGATCTGGCCGAACAGATTCTGCTGGGTTTGCCCGCTTCCGGGTTTTCCATAACGACAGCCTTTTTGCGTGGACAACCGCAGGAGGGTGAGCCTGAAAGCAGGGCCGAACGTTCAGTCTATTTCGATTTCTCCCCTGTGCAACTCAAGGGCCTGCGGCGCTGGTTGGCATTATGGCAGCTCCTCAAGCACTGCCGACGCGAACAGTACGATGTGATTATTGCCCATCGTTTTAAGCCAATGAGCATGCTTATGTGGCTCAATCGGTTTATGAATATCCCCGTTTGTATCGGTGTCCAGCATGGTATAGGCGATTACGATCGATTTTGGCGTCGTGTGGAGGCAAGAGTTCTCATGGCGTCCAACTGGCGCATTGTGGGGGTCTCACGTGCAGTGGAGGCTGATCTGCTCAGTCGCGTTCCTGCATTCAGTGTGGACAATATGGTCTGCATCAATAATGCAATCGATATCGAACGTGCCGAAAGTTTGCAGATGAGTGGCGAAGCTGCCAGGAAAAATCTGGTTCTGCCTGGCGATGCCTTTATTTTTGGTTGTATTGGCAGGCTAGTACCGGTGAAGGGGCATGATGTTTTGATTGAGGCCCTATCCTTGGTGGCAGAGCGCTATTCACAAGCACATGTAGCTATTATCGGTGGTGGCCGCTCGCTTGATGAGCTGGTGAGTCTAGCCTCTCGCTTAGGTGTGTCTGACAGGATCCATTTCATTGGAGCCAAGGCTGATGCGCTGCAGTATGTTCGTGCGTTTGATGTGTTTGTCATGCCGTCGCGCAGCGAGGGACTGCCGTTATCTCTACTGGAAGGGTTGAGTGGACGACTGCCTGTGATCGGCTCGGATATCGACAGTCTCAGACCGATACTCGAGGACAGCGGCGGGCTGCAATTCGAGTCGGACAATGCTCGGGATCTGGCCAGCAGGCTGGAGGAAATGCTTGATACTAGCGAAGAACAGCGTGCGCAAGCCGGCGAACGTGGCTATCGCTATCTCTGCGACGCCCACGATATTGAAGATTTTCGCAGCCATTACAGGCAACTGATTTCGGACATGCTGCAGGATGGCCAGGAGAAGGCTGTTGAGTGACCTGCCTCTGGTGAGTGTCGTTGTGCCTTGCTACAACCACGCACGATACATCACACAGTGTATCGAGAGCATTGTGGCCCAGAACTATCCTAATATAGAGCTATTGGTCATAGATGATGGCTCCGTCGATGACAGCCCGAGGATTCTAGAAGAGCTGGCAGCGCTGCATGGTTTTTCGTTGCGCATTCAGAGCAACCACGGACTGTTGCCAACGCTCAATATGGCGCTGAACGAAGTGCACGGGGAATATTTTGCGCCCTTTGCATCCGATGACGTCATGTTGCCAGGCCGCATCGCTTTGCAAGTTGCTCATATGCAGGCCCATCCTGAAGTGGCGATATGCGGCGGTAATATTATCCCGATCGATGAGCAGGGCAAGGTGTTGGAAAAAAAGCGCCGTAACCGACCTTCCCGCCGTCTAGATTTCGACAGTATTTTCAAGAATCTGCTTCCCGGCGCGCCAGCGCCTACTTTCCTGATGCGGCGAGACGTAGTCCTTCAGGTAGGCGGGTACGATCCCAACCTGCGAATCGAGGATCTGACCATGATGCTCAAGATATGCCAGGCGGGCTATGTGGTCGACGTCCTGAAAGAGGAGATGGCTTGCTACCGCACCCATGCTGAAAATACCCATGGCAACATCCGCTTCATGCTCGATGAAGTATTGAAGATCTATGCCCTGTTTGCTGACCATCCTGATTACCAGCAAGTCTGTCTGTCTCACCGTAAATCGATGTTTTTGAAAGCGGCCAAGCTCGATAAGCCCTTGGCACGCGAGATCATCAGGCAAATACCTCTGCGTTTCTGGGACAGGAAAACAGTCAGAGGTCTCGCGCGACTCTATATGACTTAACTAAGAGGTCGTTTCGGTGATTTCAGTCGGCGCTGGACAATATAGATGTGGGCTCAAACTGATTGATGACCTCGTATATTCTGCTTACATCTTCCATGCTCATTACAGGACTGATCGGCAAGCTGAGCACCTCATTATGGATTTTTTCCGTTAAGGGTAGGTGCGTATCGGCTAGATCTGCATAAGCCTGCTGCTTGTGCGGTGCAATGGGATAGTGAATCAGCGTCTGAATACCCTGTGCAGATAGATAGCGTTGCAGCTCCTCTCGATATTCGGTTCTTATTACGAACAAATGCCATACATGGCTATCTTCATCGGTCGTTTTTGGAAGCAACACGTGCGGATTGACGATGTTTTCTCGATAGAGGCTCGCAATCATTCGTCTGTGTATCGTACCCGAGTCCAGATGCCGTAATTTGACCCTGAGCACTGCCGCTTGAATCTCGTCGAGACGACTATTCGTGCCTTGATACCTATTGCGATATTTCTCATGTGATCCGTAATTCCCCAGCGCACGGAGCATTTCGGCCAGCCTGCTGTCGTTGGTTGTTACTGCACCGGCATCCCCAAGAGCGCCCAGATTTTTGCCAGGATAGAAACTGAAGCCGGAAGCGTGCCCCCAGCTACCTGCTCTTTTTCCATTGATGCTAGCGCCGTGCGCCTGGGCTGAGTCTTCCAGAACCAGGAGTCCATGCTGGTTGGCTAGCGCCATAATCTCAGGCATGGGCGCAAGCTGTCCGTAGAGATGGACGGCGACAATAGCCTTGGTTTTTGACGTAATGGCTTGGGCTGTTTTACTTGGGCAAAGATTGTATGTGGCTTCATCGGGCTCTATCAGAACCGCTTTCAGACTATTTTCGGTGATGGCTAGAATGCTGGCGATGTAGGTGTTTGCCGTTACAAGGACTTCATCGCCGTCCTCGAGTAAGCCGAGCTCTTTCCAGGCTCGCAAGGTAAGTGTAAGAGCGTCGAGGCCGTTTGCTACGCCGACACAATACGATGCCCCACAATATTCCGAAAACTCACGCTCGAAAGCGGCTACCTCTTGGCCCTGAATATACCAACCTGAATCAATGACATGGGTGACTGCTTCGATCAGCTCGTCTCGATACTGTGCGTTAATGGATTTTAGATCGAGGAAAGGTATTTTATTCATATTTTTACTAAACCCGGTTTCTGCATCAGCTTCGGAAGATTTGAAAATTTCGAAGAAACAATTCACTTGGTCTTCAGTGACCCTGAGTGCGCCCATGCGCTAATGGAACTTTAGGCCGCAGGGCAAATTGTCATAGGCGACAAGACGGAGTTGGACAGTCTTGTATTTATGGTTCACTTGTATTTATAGCCTTCAGGAAGGCCTGATAATCCCTGAAGTAGTCTGTTTCATCATAATGCTCGCTAGCGAGAACCAGGAGCACGCAATCGGAGCTAAAGTCATGCATCTCTCGCCAGACCATTTCTTCAATTAAAATACCTTTGGTTGGAGAGTCTAGCCAAACGTCGACTGTCTCCTTGCCGTTGTCTAGCCTCATCCTGCACTTTCCGGTCACGCATACGGCTACCTGTTTTAATGCCTTGTGAGCATGAAATCCTCGAGAGACTCCAGGTAAAGTTCCGAATATGTAGTAGGTTCGCAGAATCCTGAAGGGTATCGTTTTGCTTCCTTCGATAGAGACCAGAGAGCCTCTTTCATCCCCTAGCTCGTGTAGCGGAATCCATTGAATCAGACTCAAGACTCGTCCTCCACTAAGCGGAGTAAATATTGACCATAGCTATTCTTATTAAGAGTTTGACCTATACGCTGAAGGTCTTGCTTGTCGAGCCAGCCATGATTAAAAGCTATTTCTTCCAGGCATGCGATTTTATGTCCCTGGCGTTTCTCGATGATTTCGACAAAGGATCCTGCTTCCAAAAGACTTTCGTGGGTTCCTGTGTCGAGCCAGGCAAAACCACGACCAAGTAGCTCAACATTGAGATCTCCACGTTCCATATAAGCCTGGTTAATGCTGGTAATTTCCAGCTCTCCGCGTTCAGATGGTTTGACTCCTTTGGCTATTTCAACAACGTCATTGTCGTAAAAATATAGACCTGTCACGGCATAATTGGACCGGGGCTTGAGCGGTTTTTCCTCTATGGATATCGCTCGCATTTCACGATCAAATTCGACTACGCCGAAACGTTCTGGGTCCTTGACTTGGTAGCCGAACACGGTCGCACCTGTACTTCGTGCGGCTGCTTTCTGCAATAACGGTGTAAAGCCTTGGCCATAGAAAATATTATCTCCAAGCACCAAACATACTGAGCCGTCGCCAATAAACTCTTCACCGATAAGGAAGGCCTGAGCAAGTCCATCTGGATTGGGCTGCTCTGCGTAGCTAAGATTAATGCCGAAACCACTGCCGTCACCCAGCAAACGCTGATAACCGCCAATGTCCTCCGGCGTGCTGATCAGCAAAACATCGCGGATGCCGGCCAGCATTAGAACTGACAAAGGATAATAGACCATAGGCTTGTCATAGATAGGCAGCAGCTGCTTGGACACGCCTTTGGTGATGGGGTAGAGCCGGGTGCCTGACCCTCCTGCCAGAATAATGCCTTTCATTATTTGTCTCCAATACGGTCAAGACGGTAGTCGCCGCTTAGAACGCGCTTCCACCAGGTGGTATGTGTCAGGTACCAGTCTACAGTCTTACTGAGACCCGACTCGAAGGTCTCGTTTGGCGTCCAGCCAAGTTCGCGTTGAATCTTTCCGGAGTCGATCGCATAGCGCTTGTCGTGACCGGGTCGGTCCTTAACGAATGTAATCAAGTCGCGGTAGGACACAATAGTTTCGCCTTTTGTTCTGGGGATCCGTTGGTCGAGCAGATCACAGATGGTTTCTACTACTTCCAGATTACGCTTCTCATTGTGTCCGCCGATGTTGTATGTATCGCCGGGTTTGCCGCCAAGCAGCACAGCCATAAGTGCTTGCGCATGATCTTCCACATACAACCAGTCCCGGATCTGTGAACCGTCGCCGTAGACGGGTAATGGCTTATCTGCTAACGCATTGAGGATGACATGAGGTATCAGTTTTTCCGGGAAGTGATAGGGACCATAATTGTTAGAACAATTGGTAATCAGAACCGGAAGTCCGTAGGTACGACTCCAGGCCCTTACCAAGTGGTCTGAACTGGCTTTCGAGGCGGAGTAGGGTGAGCTGGGCGCGTAGGACGTGTTTTCGGTGAACAGTTCGTCAGGGTCCTCGAGATCGCCATACACTTCATCCGTGGACACATGATGAAAGCGAAAAGCCGCACGTGCCGTTGTATCGAGCTTGCTCCAGTAATGTCTGGCTGCTTCAAGGAGTGTGTAGGTGCCCACGACATTGGTCTGTATAAATGCGCCCGGACCGTCGATTGAACGATCGACATGGGATTCGGCAGCCAAATGCATGACTGCATTAGGGGCGTGGGCGGCAAAGACACGCCGCAATGCTTCGGGATCGCAGATGTCAGCGTGTTCAAACACATAGCGAGCACTATCCGCGACCGGGCTGAGTGATTCTAAGTTGCCGGCGTAGGTCAGTTTGTCTAGGATAATCACGTGGTGATCGGTATTCTCGATGATATGCCGGATCATCGCTGAGCCTATAAAGCCGGCGCCGCCGGTAACGAGAATTTTCATATACGGCCCTTTCGAGGTTTTTTCGGCTGTTTAATGTCATGACTGAGTTTTACAGGTAGTGCCAGCTGGTCGGCAATTGTGAGCGCTGTGCATTGTTTGCTTCTTGGTTGGTGAACCATTGTTGCGGGCTAACAATCTTTTTTTGTGGGTTGCGATTCAGCCAGGCTGACAGGGCGCTGAAGCCACTATTGGCAATGATGTTGTGCTTACACTGTGAAAGAAGATGAAAGTCCTCGGGTCCGGAGAATCCTTCGACAAATACGGCATTGTCCGGGATTACACTGGTCAAATTCTGGCGGCACCAAGCAAGGTCATCAGAAAATACAAACAATCTTGGATCAGTGGTCTGCTGATGAATGTAGTCGACCGCTGTACGGTAATAGTCTATCGGGCTTGTACCGTGGAGCTTCGCCGCAGCGGGATTGCTGACATAGTCGCCGCGGCGGACATGTATGGAAGTCGCAGCAGGCTCCTTGGCAATGAGCGTGTTGATGGCCATGGCTTCTTTGCTTGGACTTTCCAATTGAAACTCCTCCAACAGCAAGGGTCGAATACTCTCGAATAGTCCGAATCCCGCGCCCCACTCACCGTGTATATAGGCGTGGGTATCGGCCGGGATACCCTCAAAGAAGCTCTCTGTACCAGCCTTGGTTATATTCGCCTTGTGTTGGGTGTGTCCGAACCATCGCTGGACGCGTTTTTCCGTTTTCTTCGAAGGCTGCCTTCCGAGCCGGTTCCAAAGCCGTTGCAGCGCGACTGTAGCTTTGCCCTTGGCCATTGCAATCTCTTCAGAATTTGCAGCTCTGGCGTCTATTCGGAAGTGATTTATGGCCAGAGAGAAAACCTCTTTGGGGGCGTCACCCAGATAGCTCGATGTGTCCAGCAGGAGCTCAGTATTCATGCGCTCGGCAAGAGCCCGACCTACAGCATATTTATGTAGTTGGCTGGCTAGCCCGCCCACTAGTTTGACTACAACCATCGTTGGTTCCTGCACAATTGGGGTGGTGGTTCCATGGGTTCTGTCGTGTCCGTGGGGCAATACTTAATGACGACCATAGACATCCTCGATTCGGGTGATGTCGTCTTCGCCTAAGTAGGAGCCCGACTGGACTTCGATTAGCTCAAGGTTGATCACGCCAGGATTTTCCAGAGAGTGTATCTGGCCGATTGGGATATAGGTCGACTGATTTTCAGTCACCAGATAGGTCTTGTCGCCGTTGGTGACTTTGGCTGTACCACTGACTACGACCCAATGCTCGGCACGGTGATGGTGCATTTGCACTGACAGCTTTGCTCCAGGTTTCACAGTAATACGTTTGACCTGATAACGATGACCACTATCGATCAGATCGTAGACGCCCCACGGCCGATAGACTTCGCGATGCGCAGTATGCTCCTGGCGGCCGTGAAGCTTGAGCTGATCGACAATGATCTTGACGTCTTGCGCGCGATCTTTGTTCGCAATAAGGACGGCATCCTTGGTTTCTACAATGACTAGATTGTTAACGCCGAGTGTGGCAACCAGGCGGCTGTCGGCGCGTACAAGGCTATTCGCTGTATCGAGTGCAATCACGTCACCGTTTAGGCTGTTGCCTGAATGATCTTTTTGCTCTGCTTCCCAAAGCGAAGACCATGAACCAATATCGCTCCAGCCTGCATCCAGCTTTACCATCGCACCCTCGCTGGTATGCTCCATGACGGCATAGTCGATTGACTCGTCCGGGCACTGGCCGAAGGCTTCGGCATTTATGCGAATGAATGACATGTCCTGCGTACTCTGCTCCATGGACTGCTGGCAGGCCGCGAGAATGTCAGGTCGGTGCCGACCTAGCTCTTCGAGAAAACGGCTGGCACGAAAAATGAACATGCCGCTATTCCAGAGGTACTCACCCGACTCGATATAGTCACGGGCGGTTTCCAGATCAGGTTTTTCAACGAAACGACGGATTTCGCACGCATCTTTGCCCAGTGCATTGCCCTGCTGAATGTAGCCATAGCCTGTTTCGGGCTGTGTGGGCACGATGCCGAAAGTAACCAGCTTGCCTGCTTCGGCAAGGGGGACTGCGGCAAGAATGCTGCGGTGGAAAGCGTTAGTATCATGAATCAAATGGTCCGCAGCGAGCACTAGAAGTAACGGATCTTGGTCTTTATCAGCCAGTTGCAAGGCTGCTAAGGCAATAGCGGGCGCCGTATTGCGGCCTACTGGCTCGAGAATGATGGAGGCATGATCGAGTTGTAGTTGCCGTAACTGCTCAGCTACTAGGAATCGATGCTGTTCGTTACATATAACTATTGGCGCCTCGTTGGGGATGCCATCTAGTCGCGTTATGGTTGCCTGTAGCATCGATAGATTGGCGTCGGTGAGGCGCAGAAACTGCTTTGGGTTGAGTTGCCGCGACAGGGGCCAAAGTCGGGAGCCGGCGCCCCCAGCCATGATTACAGGTTGCAACATGCTTCGAGATCCTAGGAGAGCCAGTGCTCTGACATCATCAGTGTATAGTTGCCAGCTGCTTAATCTGCAGTTTGACTCAGTTGCACATCAATCTTCGTGATGTGAGCCTTGGCAAGTGAACCCGCGATAAGACGTTAACAAACTAGCTACGGATTATCCATTTGCTGGATCTGATAGCAAATGTCTGACCGTGCGAGGGCTCAGTTCAATTCATCAGCTTTCGAGCTGCTGGCCCCGCTAGCGCCCAGTCATCTTCGTAACGCAGCAGATGCCTGTAATTGCGTTTGCGTAAACGCTGGGGCAAAGGTTTGCCCAGGCAACGCATGTCAGATATATCAATTAATCCGAGGTCGCCGCTAGGCGTAAGTATAATGTTACCCAGGTGGAGCGAGCGGAAATAGATCCCGAGTTCGTGTAGGTGAGTAATGAACTCGGCAAGCATTCCAAAAAGTTCAAGTTGTTCCAGGCTGGGCTGTTCGTTAAGTAGTTGGCGGAGTGTTGTGCCTTCCAGTGGCGCGTAATGAACCACTGAGCGATACGGATTGCTCAGTTTATATAGCTGGATAACGCGCGGGCAGGGGATCCCTAGAGATACGAGCTCTGTTGCGTTTGCTGCAAAACGCGCCGCGGGCGGAAAGATCACTGT
>TARA_R110001592_G_scaffold7356_1_pt1 | contig 11902 bp, 20 predicted proteins | sample TARA_R110001592 | Tara Oceans TARA_R110001592 (sample SAMEA4398387) | marine metagenome | biome: Polar Biome; feature: [SRF] surface water layer (ENVO:00010504); material: water (ENVO:00002006), including particulate matter (ENVO:01000060) such as... | depth 5 m
AGCTCGTAATTATAGCTTCTTTGCGATAAACAAGCAAGATCAGCCCTTTCTTTTTGATTTAGTTGATGAATTACGATCATTGAGCTGATTGGCCAATACCTGATGCTTTTGTTGCTATCATACGGGTATTCGATTCCATCCACCTTCTTGGGTTCATTTAGCTTTTCAAGGGTGTTTCCGTAGATAGAGCCAAGCATTTCATCAACAAAGATAAGCCAAAAATCCATTGAGTGCTTATCTGCAAACCTTTTATAAACATTGTAATGCTTTAGATTGATTCCAGTGTCGGCGTATTTATTTCGCCTTGCTTTAGCTTTAACATCCATAGCGATGCACTTGGATTTATCTTTGATGGCAAGAATATCAAAAGCGTGAGCGCCTTCTGTGTTGGGTTTGTAAACAATGAAGCCCTTTTCCTCAAGAATACAGCGAACAATTTGCTCGCCATACTCTCCCTTTTCTAAAGCCGTGTTAAAATTTCTCGGTGTCGTTTCCATATGTAGCCCATCCTTTTCTTTGTTCTCTACTAAAAAACTCTAGCCTTCTGCCTGTGACGACATCCTCGATCATTTCATAAAATGCTTCTGGCTTTCTGCTATGCTCGCGCCTTGTTTCGGTTATAATGTCGCGCCATTTAGTATTGTTCCACTTAGGTTTACCTTTGATCCCAACAAGGCAGAACTCGCATTGCATACGAAGCCAGTGTCCCATCCCCATCTTTCCTTTATCCCATACCATTGTGGCTTTATAGGTGAACCCCCATTGATCCAGCAGTTCTTTGGCGTCAAACAGAAAGGCGTGAGTTGTCCAAAGCATACAAACAGAGTCTTCAGCAAAAGGAGGTGCAAGCTCCAGGAGTTGCGCTTGTGTCATCTCAGGATAAGGGTTGGCTACCCTGCTTGAGTCTGGGTCGTATTCCCTCCCATAGTTCCAAGGTGGGTCTAGTGCTATCACCTCAAAAACTCCCTCTGGCAGCTTAACCTCACCTGATTCAATAGCTTGCTTCTGCTCTTCAATCATTTTAAGCCGTGCGGCTTTCTTTTCTTCCTTCTTTATTTCTTTATAAGCAGTTCCAATTGTAACCTCTCCGTCTTTTGCCTTTTCCCACAATTTTGGTGATTTCTTTTTTACCTGTTCAGCCTTAGCAACCGTTCCAGCCGAAACGCCAGCAGCTTCAGCCATCTCATTTCTAGTGCTATGCTCTTTTTCCACAAGTCTGTTACCAATTAACAGACTTGTGGAATTTTTTTTAACCTTTGGGTTTTTTACACCTACTTTTTCATTGCTCATTTTTTTTGAGCCTTTTTCAAGCAAATCTTTTTTGTTTTCAAGCTGAAGATCAATTGCCCAAGCCTTGGTTAAGTTACGCCTTCCCATTTGGTTCTGCCTCATCCAAATGCGAGCTTCTGCCTCTGTTTTGAAATCTTTGCTGATTACCTCAAATGGCAGATTGTGTTTTGTGCATATCTCATAGCGGTTATGCCCGTCGACAAGAAATCCCTGCCATTCAACTAACGGGTCACGGCATCCTTCGTTTATCAGATTTTGCTCTAATTGCTTTGCTTCTGCTTCCTCAAGTGGAGGAATTAACGATTTGAATTGTGGTTTAATCTTAATGTTTTTCATTGTTCTTTTTATTTAAAAAGCCCCGCCCGGGAACTGGATACCGGACGAGGCTTTAGTATATGCTGGATGCAAAAAAAACTTCAACCAACAAGTTCCAGTTCGTTGGGTTGGTTGATTTTCTTTGCTTGGTTCATTTAGTCAAGATAATCTGATCATTTTTGTGATCCATTTGCTTCTTGAATCTTGCCCTCTTAAAGCATCTAGCCTATCCCACACCGCTGGAGGCAGGTTGATAGAGCTGGTCTTTACTGTGCGGCCTTTGCCGCTTCCCTTGGGCCTCCCGGCCCCTTTTCTTGCTCCCCCGTGTTGTTCATTCATTTGTTATTTTTTCTACTTTTATGGTTTTTCGTTTGATCCAAGTTTTTTGGCTGGCCACAAGAAACGACTCGACCTCTTTGAGGCTCTGATTGTATCTGTTTCCCTCCACGGCGTAAGTATCAATAAAAGTGTGATATAATTCTTTTTCCTCAATAATGCCATACAGCTGTTCTTTATAATCTTTTAGGGAAGAAGCGTCGAATTCAGTAATCACATCATCCTCGACAAAGAGTTTGATGCGGGTAGGAAAGTTATCAAATTTTTTCATAATCCTATCGGGTGATGTTGTTAAGGGTTTCTTTGATAAAGTTCATATCGCCAACATGGCCCCAATTTATTGGGCCGTTTAAATTAGCGATTTTTTCTTTAATTTCTTCAATGCTTTTTAATGCAGCTTTTTTTGATTTCTCAAATTCTGCTTTGGCTTTTTCGTTTTTCATATCGTATTTCATTACCCTCTTATAATACCCGGAATCTTGAATTTCATCAACGATATTCGACTAAAAAACCGGGGATTTCTCCCCGGCTTGATTTTATTTGCTTTTAGCTAATTTTGATTGCGTGAGTTAAATTGCGGCAAAACACACCAGCAGAATAATCAGAATACGGATCATCTTTATCATTTGCGTCTCTAGCTCTGATGCAGAAAATATCGCCGTCTTTATTGTTAAACCATTCAATCAACCGATTATTTTTTTCGGCGGTGAACAAGTAATTCTTTTCATTTGTTACTGTATAACCTGCTTTTTCTACTTTCTTAATTGCGTTGTTTAGTTTCATTACTCTTTTATAATACCCGGAATCTTGAATTTCGTCAATACTATTCGACAAAAAAAACGGGGCAGGGAATTTCTCCCCCACCCCGTGAATACACACCATGAAATCTTAAAACGGAATTTCGTCCCCGTCATCGATGTCGGCAGTTACCTGCTCCCCGGTTGGTCGCTGGCCAGCCCATTTGCCATTTCCTAGAATAGCCCCTTTAATGCCTTGCTCACGCTCTTCCTTCGATACGTCTTGCACGATCATCCCGTCATTCCCATACTGATCGGCCTCATCTTTAAGAAGCACTGCGGCATTTAGGTAGGTTCCTTTTTTGCCTTTATACAGTTTTGATTTATCGATTTTGCTAACGTCTAGCGAAAGACGCAATATTCCTCCCTTGTTCATTTTTTGTTTTTTATTTTGGGTTTAGTTCTATCACTCGGCACACTCTAGTCGCCAAGCAATGAGATTTGTATAATGTTTTCCATCGCTGCCTCGATTTCCTTTGATGTCATAAAACACCTTTACGAAATCCCCGGTTTGGTAAGCTGAAATAATATCTGCTTTTTCGTGATGAAGCTCAAAAATAAGCTCTTGAGAATAAGCGCCAGGAGTTGCGATAATAAAGCGCACCTTACGGAAGCCGCTTCCATATTCTTCTTCTGGCTGAATCTCAAGGATTTCACCGAGTTTTGTGTCCGGCTTTCTTTTCATTGCGGTTTGATTGTTTTCGTTTTAATCACTTTTACAAGGTTTTTTTAAGACTCTCTAAAATAGATTTTATCAGCATCTCTCACTATTGGCAAAACCAGCCCTGATCTTCCGGTATGGCGATCTTTTTTGATGGTGATCCCGGTTACAGAAAGATAATCATCTGATTTTTCATCGGTTTCTTGAACTAACGAAAGCACGTAATCGGCATCCTCGTTGATTGAAGTGGCATATTTTAGGTGCCCTTCTTTATTTTGCTGAGATAAAACGAAAATCAACAAATCAAGCTCTTTGGCTATACCCTGCAAAGCGTGTGAGATTTGAGTTAGCTCTTGCTCTTTACTTGAAGCATCGGCCACTTGGATCAATTGTAAATAATCGATGCCGATAACCTTTACGCCGTGCCGCTTGTGCGCTCTCCTGATCATTGTAATGATCTGGCTGATTCTAGGCGAAACCGGCTCTTCAAAATGCAGCGGCATATCTTTAATTGCGATGTAAGCCCTTTTGAACGCACTTAGCTCCTCCTTGGATACCGTTGCCCTATTTTGCTTTCGGGCGTGTGTCAGTGGATCTGAGAGAAGCTCAGAGGGCAATCTGCCAAATGTGCCAATGAACCTTTGCATAATTTGCTTTGCCGTCATCTCGCAACTTATCATCAAGCAAGGCGTTCCTTTGCTGGCAATATCTGTAAGAAATTGCCCGGCAAGCAATGTTTTTCCGCTCCCGGGATAGCCAGAAATCACGCAATAGCGCGGAGTTTTGAAGCCGCGCAATGCTGCCGAAAGGGTAGCAAGCGAAACCTCAAAACCATTTGGCTGGGCCTTCCCATTCACCAGATCAGCAAATTCATCGGCCACCGCTTTAAGCAATGCCGCCCGATCCCGGGTTGTTTCCGTATCAGTTGCAGATTCTGCCACCTCCGTCATTGGTTGCCCAGTTGCTTCAATGAATCCGTTTTCATCATTTAAATCAGCAGCTTTTTCCGCAAGGTTTTGAGCTGCATCAATCGCCATTCTCCTGCTGTGGCAATCCCGCATTGCATCCACGCTTTGCCCGAAATGGCTAATCGTTGGAGCGTTTACTAAAATTTGAGCAATCTCTGCCATCCCATCGGTTCCAGAAATTATTTCCCGTTGCTTGAGTGCTTCAATTGTGAGCGATAAATCTCCATGCACATCAACCGGGAGGTTGTTGCTCGTAGCAAATTCATAAAGATCACGGTAGTGCTGCGAGTAGAACCATTCTGGCAGAATTGGTTTATCATCCCAGCCGGGTAGTTTTTGCATCACCACGCTTAGAACGTATTTTTCAGCCTCAAAGGCATTTGGTTTTTGGATTTCAATCATAACATTTCTTTAGTTAATATTCTCATTTTCTTTTTTTCTGGCTGCTCAGGCAGATCCAGCCATTTTTCGTTTTTAATCCATAAATGGAGTCCCGGGATAAAGCTCCCTCCATCTTTTGTCCAATCTTCGCAATTTTTCCATGCTTCAATGGCGTTTACGATTTTTTCTTTTTTTGGCCTGTTCTTTTTCTTGATTTTTTTCCACTCATCAGCCACCTGTTTCCGGCTGCTTCTTCGCCTTGCTCGCTCCGGTGCAGCACTCCAAACTGAGCGGAGCAAATCCTTATCTATCTCCTCCGCATTTGCGGAGTTTTCAGGTGTAGTTTCTTTTCCTTTCTTTTCCTTTCTTTCCTTTTCGTTTTGCTCATGGTTAGCCATATGGGTAACCATATGGTTTTTTCCCTTTGTTTCATCAGGGTTTTCCTGGGGCTTCGCTTTTTTTGGCCGCCCTCCAAGTTTCCCTTTTTCCCGTTTAGCCTTTACTGCCGCTTCTGCTTCAATCGGGTAGTATGCAACAACCAAATTTTCGCCTTTAAAACGATAAAGCGGAGTGATGGTTTTTACTTCCTCTTCAGTTACTCCAGCGAGCTGTTGCCACTGCCTACTTTTCCATGATTTGCAGTTTTCAATCGTTCCACTGTTTTCTTGTGTAGCGCACCACCCAAGCAATGCCAGCCATGTGGCTCGCTCTACCGGGTCCGCGCTGATAAATTCAACACCGCGCAAAATGTCGGTGTGGATGTTCAAATAATTCATTCGTTTTCAGTCTTTCTTTTGGGTTTCGTGTCGTTGCTCCGTGAGCCTATAAAGGTCTCTTATCATTTTGTCTATTTTCATTTCGTTTGTCATAAAAAATCAACCATCGCACCGCTCGCACATCCAGCCTTGTGCATAATTGTGGTAAAGATTTACCCCACATTTGCAAACCTTTTGGTCGTTATCAACGTAATGCGTCAGCCGGGCAACTTGCCCATTGTCGTAAGAATGAATGAATGCTTCCACCGCTTTCGGGCTGCGATAACCCTTCTTTGCGTGCCATGCGTCAGATGCTGACGGGCTGCGAAGATACTCAGCTGTGACTCCAATGAAGTCTTTTTCGCAAGTCATGAACTTTGCCGTTTGTTTATGATGAATGTGATGCAAATAAATGTAGCGGTGGACGCTGTTGCTCCACATCTCCGGGCGTTCTGTTGCCATCAAGAGCGGCGTGTCTGCGATTTTCGCTCCATCGCCGTGAGAAAAACTTAAAAGGTTGTTACCGAATGCAGTATACTTTCGGTGAGCTATTGAAACGTCAAAGGTGATGTTTTTTGATTTACGGAAGTAAGCTTTGATTGTTTGGGCAAGCATGAAGCCGCTCATAAAGTCATGGTTTGACGGGCAAAAAATAATCTCAACATCTGCCAAAGGTAAGCACTTCTCAATTGCCCTAACATACATATCCCGAGCAGCTAAAAATGCATCATGCCACTTGCCATCCATGTCTTGGGTTGTGCCGCCAGTAGTGACCGGGGAGCTTGATGAGTCGATATGAAGGCAATCGTTGCCAATCACGAAGATGATTTTTTCCATAGGAAACCCGGCAGCCTTTTGCAGAAGCGAATCAATCCCAGAATCAACTATGCTCACAGCTTTTTTCACATCGTAACTTTCACCAGATTCATGGTTTACTGCGAGCTTGCCAACGTGGATGTCAGAAGGGTCAAGGATTAGGCAGTGCGGGTTTTTAATTTTGCCGCGTTTAATTTTGCGAAACTTTGGTGAGTATCTCTGAACGTCCTTAATAATGGGGTCAAAGACATCTTCAAGCTGCAACCCGTCAGTCTTGCTGAAAATTGAAAACTTCTCAGACTTATACCAAAAATGTTTGACGTTAGAGAGCGGTAGCCCTGCTTCATCGCATTGATTTACAAGCTCACTAGCCACGCCCTTCTTTCGGAGCTGCTTAATTAAAGCATGCTCATCTGCACTGAGTCTAATTCTAGGGGTTTTCATTGTTGAATTTGTTTTTGCGTACGCTCCCAAGCGGGAAAAAATACTTCGTCCATGCAGCGCACGACAGCTTCCTGCTCGTAGTTTTCACACCACCCGACTCCTGAGAGAAGAAGTGATGCTTCAAGCATTTCATGGCGAAGCGTTGTCTCTAGCGTCCAGCCAGTGATTTCTTTGCTTAACACTATCACCCGGTCATCATGGCGGTATTGGCCAAAGCAGTCATCAAGCTCGGCACGTTTGATTTTTATGCGCTGGCCTGCAATTAAGACGCTTTTCGGGAATGACATGTAGAAAATTGGTAATGTTTAAGGCGTGGCTCATGCACCACATTGATGGCCCGGGCAAGTTCTAGATAGTTTTCATCAGGTAAAACATGCTTGCGGCACTGGCATTCGGCAAAGGTTACACCCGGCTCATATTGTAGCTGCGGCTGGCACTTGCACTTAGGACAATGTGAGACAAGCCACTGGGCTTGATTGAGTTCGTCGTTATGTTTGGTAAGTGCGCTCATGCTCGTTGCCAGTGGTGTCTCGCAATTAGGTATGCGTCAATTATGCCATCGTGCGGTTTTTTGGAGCGTTCGCTTCCAAGCCAGTTTTCATCTGGGCAAAGTCGGCTGGCTTCACGTAACGCAAAAGCTTTAGTTTCACCTTTTGGAACCTTGCCAAGCATTACCTTCTGCCATTCTCTAACCTGCACCCTTACGACTTCCTGCACCCGGCTCTCTGCCATCCCTACAAGCTTGCCAAATGACAAGGCCATAGAGCGCACTGCTGCACTACTCTTGGCGTGTGGCAGCGGCTCTTCAATGGCTAACGTGTAAGGCGAATGAAGGTCACACAGCCAACGGTAGACGGCCAGTGAATCAACTTCACGCTTCTTGCCCACCTTCTTGGTCGGCATTTTTATGCGGTCAATCAAATCACCGTTGTGGCAACTGATAGCTGCCAAGCCGCCGTCAAGCCCGTTGTCTATGCCTACAATTATCATTTGAATATATCGTCAAGAATGTCTTGAGCCTTGTGAGTCAAAGAATACCGGCAAGTAGCAGTTCCCCGTTTTCCGCCTTCGTGCTGAAGAATCACCAAACCTTTTTCGGCAAGCTGAATCATCAAAGCCCTGATATTGCTCCGGGTTGTGTTTAATATTTTAGCAAGCTCTGTTGTCTTAATTTTCGGGTCGAAGTCAATGGCAAGCAATGCCATCTCTTGGCGTTTAGTAGTCACGCCAGCATCAATTACTCTTCTAATTGCCGTTAACTTAGCAACGTGACTTGTTTGCATATTATTGGTCTTCATCTTGCATTGATGCCCAAACCGGGCGGTTAAGAATTGGAGTCTCGTTCTCTGCTAACATCGGCCAATGGTCTTCCTGTGCGGCGTGTTTGAGTTTACCGAGCAATCTAAGGGCGGTTTTTAACCCTGCCGAAATCTCATCCCGGTGCAACTCAGTTACACAGACTTCATAAGGTGGCTGGCTCGACTGCCAAACAATTTTGAAACGCTGACGGGTGTCTTCCGGGTGTGTTGAGTTCCAGAGTGCCAGATAAAGCCCGGCTTGAGCGTGATAGCCAAAATTTGCAATGGCCTTGCTGAATCCTTCAAGCGTGAAGTCCATGCCTGTAGTTTTCAAATCAACAAGGTAATCCTTCCCAACCGGAGCAAGGTCAACAAGCCCTTTGAATTGAACGCCGCTAATCTTCGCGCCAATGATGACTTGTTTTAGACTGCCATCAAATATCTCGGCACTTTGCAAGTTGGTCTGCATCAGCATCTTTGATGCTTTAACACCTTCATCGAATTGCTGTTGGGTGATTATTGTCTTTCCAACTGCAAGCTGCTCATCACGCCATTCTTTGGCTTCTTTGGTACGGTATGAAGAGAAAGGTGAGATTCTTATTTCCTCTTCAACCAGCTCCGGGGTGGTGGTTAGGCAATCAACAAGGCTGCCCCACTGCATTGCTGGAGTCGGTGAAAACTCCCGGGGGTGGAATCGCCACTTGAACAGGCTGCTGCTGTTAAGCTCCCAGAGCACTGATTTGCTTAGATAGCTTTCTGGGGCAAAGATGTCAGCCCGTTTGCATTTGAGCAGTGTGTGATAGTCGGCACTGCTTACTTCGTGAATCTTCATTGTAATGGCTCGATTGTGTTTTGAATTTTGCTTTCAAGCACTGTTTTTGATTTTACAAAATCAATTTTTGGAATGTCTTTAATGGAATCAACTCCGAGCCACTTTAAAAACTTATCTTTATCTGAGCCTGTCTGAGTCAGTAAGGCTTCTAGCTTCTTAGCTTGGGCTGCTGTAATCACCTGCACGGTGTGCCGCGCTTGATGAGCATCAGAGTCTTCACTAGCGTCAAGGCATAGAAGCCCGGCAAGTGCATACTTGCGAGCGTAGCTTGATGCAGAGCCGCTGATTTGTTCCATGCTCATTCCCTTGCGAGATGAGTCGAGTTCAGCGTAACCTGTTGAAGCTAGTGCTGTTTCGCCGTCGCTAATTGTTGCAGTGGCCTTAACAAATAGGCGGCCATCAACTTCGTAAAGGTCATCAGAAATATTTAAAAGCAGCTTGTGCTTTTCCAAGAGCGGCTTGGCTGCTTGGGTTATATCCTCGACGTTTCGATATTGAAACTTTGCAAAGCTGTTTTTTCTTTGCTTAGGTGTTTTTAGTTCGGCAATAAGCTGAACCATGTTTTTTGGTATTTTCATTTGATGTTGTTTTTTGCTTTCTTGTCAGCTTGCTGTTTTAGCTTGCTTAAATATCTTTGATTGCTGCGCTTCATGTTGAGCGCAACAACCAAAATGGTGAATGGAGCCATTAAAACAATGGCGAGAATTGTTAGTAGTGGGTGATTCATTACAAAGTTTTTAAGATGATTGCATTTTGCTCATCAAGGCTCAATGCCTTGTCTACATCAGCAAACCAAGAGTATGCTGGAAGCCACTTTCTGACACTTGCTAAATTAAATGCACCCCTTTCATCAATGATGTTTTGGGTGATTTCTTGTAGGGTTTCTTTTGCGAATTGTTTGTCTTTCATATCGTTAATAGTTGGTTGCCCGTCTTTCCGGGCTGTCAGGGTTTGTTTTAGCTCGTTCCAAAGAGCGGTAGTAGGCTGCCAGCCGTTAAAGTTTAAGCTTGCCCGCCAGCCCATGCTAAAAGAATCATAATTCCAACATAAAGGGCGGCTTGTAAAATCTCTTTAATATTCATATCGCCGTGACTATTTCACAAATGCCACGGGAGTAAAAGACTTTTTTTATCCACCCAAGCCTTTTTCTTTAGAATCCCTTACAGAATAAGGGTTCAAGCAGCAAAATAATTCTTGAGCGCGTCAGCGTAAACGTCCGCAAGAGCCTCCTGATTGCCATCAAACAGCACCCATTCACCCGGGTTGCTGCCAAAGAACGGTTCGCAGATGATAGCCGTTGGCTCGGTTTTGATTAGGAACTTATAGCCGCGCTCACCAACCCGCACCATCTTTGCTCCCCGGTTGTTTTGTGCCGGGATTGCCTGCTCATGCTGGTCGGCAAATGCCTTGGCCAGCTTTTCACCGCTTTTGCTGCCGTGGTAGTAAAGATACTCAAAGCCCTTGGCAGAAGTGCTGGTGTAACTGTTAAAGTGAAGCTCAAGGGCAACATCAAATCCCCAAGTTCTTTCTCGCACCCAGTCCATGCTCTTGCCGTAAGTCTTAAATGGGTATTCGTTGATTACTTCGGATGCAATCCCGCGCTCTTTTAGTTTCTCGTTTAGGAAAATAGCAACTGCATGGTTAAATTCCCACTCGCTAACTCCACCCACACTTTTTGCACCGCTGTCATTGATTCGGCTATGGCCTACGCAAATGGCAACCTTTCTAACTGGCTCGGGCTTTGGCTCACGTTTAAAAAACAAGGCAAGCAGTTTTTGGATGAGTGATTTCATTTGCCGATTATTATGGCTCGTCTGTAAGAATAGTCACTGTGAAACTTCTGCCCGCGCCCGGGAAGAATGCCTTCTTGAAATTGATAAAACTGCCCGTCAATCAGCGTCACTGTCGGCGGGTCGTAAAGTGCGCTCTCGTTTAAGCCTTTTAGCGAGTCGTTCAATGCGCAACTTGGCAGCAGGACTGCCATCAGCAGCAAGCTCATCAATTGCGTCTTCAAGGCCATATATGTAATTTCGTTGCTTCCACTCCAAATGAGCGACAAAGGCTCTTAGAGCGGCTGTGAGCAGTTTTATCACTTATCCTTAGCCTTGAACACGTTTAAGGCCAGCCAATCGATTAGCTTGTATGCCTTGCCGATGATGCTGTCATCTTTGGGGGTGGGTGTCAGGGCAGCGATTGCGGAAGCTGCTGCGATGACGGCGGTGACAATTCCGAAGAGTTGCTCTTTGTTTTCAATAATGTAATCAATCATTTTTTGCGGTTCTTAAATTTCTGCCAAGTGTTTGCCAAGGAAAGGATTCCGATAATCAATCCGATGAATGCAGACGCGAATCCTATAGCCGTCTCAAAATGGTTAAAATATGCAGAGATAGCTGACCAGCTTGATGCGAGCATTCCAGTGATTGGGTGGGTCAAATGGTTGTCCATTACTCAAAGTCGTTTTGTGGCTCTGGCTTAATTGCTAGGAATTCCAGTTGCGTCAACTCCTGCACTCCATCAACGCCGTCGAGCATCGCGTCATCGTTAGCAGTGAAGCGCCAGCAATCAATTGCAATGAGTCGCCCGCTGCCGTCAGTAGCTTCTGCAAGGCTCTCAACGGGTGGTAAAGATGTCAGAGTTGTTTGCTGTTTATTGGGAAATTGGCGGTCAGCATCTACGGAACTAACCAGTCCTGTATAAAGCTCGTCAGGCTGGACAACATAATAACGAAAGCCAGAATCAGCGCGGCTCTGCTCAATCTCGGTCAAAGGTTCTTGGTCTTCCATTAGTCAGGTAGGTCTAGTAGTTCAAGCTCATCGACCATCTCAAGGTCTTCTTCAATAGGCGGCTCCCACTGTAGTCGTTGTAGGTAGGTCTCAAGGTTAATCTCTTCGATTCCCTCCAAGGTGAAATCGTCGGTCTCAAGGATACCACTGCGCTTAACACAATAGAGTCTGTCGCTGTTAGTCTCTGGGTCGAGAAAAGTGTTATCCCAAAGAGCCAGCCAGCGTT
>TARA_R110001592_G_scaffold61158_19_pt1 | contig 11898 bp, 9 predicted proteins | sample TARA_R110001592 | Tara Oceans TARA_R110001592 (sample SAMEA4398387) | marine metagenome | biome: Polar Biome; feature: [SRF] surface water layer (ENVO:00010504); material: water (ENVO:00002006), including particulate matter (ENVO:01000060) such as... | depth 5 m
TCTGCGAGACGATACCGTCGCGGCTAGGCCACCAGACTGAGATAATAGCGGTTTTGTATCAATGCCCAGCCAACCTAAAGATGGTGCTCGCTCTATTAGCTCACGGTACGCTGGACCAGTATCTTCTATGGGGTTGAATAAAAATACGCAGCTTTCCAGCTTGTCAGTGCGAAGTCCAATGAAGGCGGACCAGTTGTTCAGCTCACTAAATACGTCTTCGATGTGACGCTGCGGGAGTTGATGAGTTTTACTGCAGCTCAGCATTAATAATCGTAAGTAAGCTTGCTGTATGGTGCCGTCACCGTAAATATTATCAGTGACCTTTGGTTTGCGTATTTTGAGTGTTTGCGCGCATCGATAAATTTTATGCGCGGTTAGCCAGAATCCCGGATGTGTAGAGCGATAAAGCTGATAAGTGCGCATGAGTATTCGGCTGTGCTCGGTAAGAGCGCGATGCAAGCATGTTGCCATAGCATCTTTAGAGCGCAGCAACCTATTCTCACTTTCCAAACCCTGGAATGCCTGGCAGTAGCCGGTGGCAAGCTGAGTGTTCAAGGTGTTTGCCAGCAGTACAATCTTTTGGGTTTTTTCTGGCAGCACTACAGGTTTGTTCAAGTAGTGGGGTGATAGCCCCTTTATGACGTCATGAACTTGAGGGCGGATTAATTCCAAAATCTCATAACGATCTTTAGGTTTGCAGGTGGTATGACTTAATTCTGACAGCGCTTGAAACAGTAGACGGGTGGATTCGCCCAAGTTTGCAAGCGGTAGGCTGCCCAACCAGGAATTAACTGCGTTCGCAGTTAGCGCGAACTGGCTGTGTGAGTCGCGGGTTATTTCTGGCGTCCCGATAGCAAGACTTGAGTTATTTTTCATAAAGTCCAGTTTATGACAGTCTTAATGTAGAGTTGCATATGATTTGCATTTTAAGCCTATGTTTTTACGCGTTAATTCACGATAGTGCAAGTGGTCGTTTACTGTTCGCGCTAGGCTCTTCTACGACCAATCGCGGCACCAAATAGCCCGGTAATCTAGCTAGTATAGCGTTCATTAGGGCCTGTGCTTCCTCTTCCTTAACATCAAAATGCGCAGCGCCTCTTACTTTGTCTAGCAAGTGCAGATAATACGGCATGACGTTAACCTCGAATAAGCGCTGGCTCAGCTTTACTAACGTATCGGCGTTATCATTAATTTCTTTAAGTAATACGCTTTGATTTAAGAGCATAAACCCCGCTTTGTGCAAGGTGCTCAGGGCAATTTCGCTGTGACTATCAATTTCGTTGGCGTGATTGCAGTGAATAACCATCACAATGCGCAGGCGATTTTCGCTGAGGACCCCAATTAACGCCGGCGTTATTCTAGCCGGTAAGACTAAAGGGAGGCGCGTATGGATGCGTAGGGTGGTGACATGCGGAATGAGGGCGATTTTATTTATTAGCTTTTGCAAATACTCATCGGGTGCCGATAGCGGATCGCCACCACTGAGTATGACTTCGCTGATATCTGGGCGATCTGCAATATAGTCTAGGGTCTTTTGCCAGTCGCGTTGACTTGGATTATTGCTGTCGTAGGGAAAGTTGCGACGAAAACAATAGCGACAGTGAACGGCGCAGGATGGATTGGCGATTAGTAAAACGCGGCCATGATATTTGTGAATTAAGCCTGGCACAGGATTGGCATTGCCTTCTTCGAGTGGATCATTAACGTAGCCGACCTGTTCCTGTGTTTCCCTTGCTAGCGGTAAAACCTGCCTCAGCAAGGGGTCATGCCAATCTCCGATCTTCATTTTGGCGACAAAGGCTTCCGGCACCCTAAGCGGGAATTGTTGCATCGCCGCTGTTATATCCGGGTGTTCCTCGGGGTTTAGTTGCAGTCGCTGTAATAACTGCTCTGGATCACGGATCATGCCGCTCATTTGCTGCTGCCAGCTTTCGGTCTGCCAAAATGTATCTTTTAGGGGTATCATTGCTGCCTTTTTAAACTACGGTTTTACACCGTCGCTGAGGAAAATCATGGCTAATTATTCTACCAATGAGTTTCGCAACGGACTAAAGGTGATGCTCGACGGCGAGCCTTGTTCTATTTTAGATAATGAGTTTGTTAAACCGGGTAAAGGTCAGGCCTTCAACCGCGTTCGCTTACGTAATCTTAACTCAGGTCGGGTTTGGGAGCGTACATTTAAGTCCGGTGAGTCGCTAGAAGGCGCGGATGTCATCGATCAGAATATGGAATATTTATATAATGATGGTGAGTTTTACCATTTTATGGACCCTGAATCGTTTGAGCAGTATCAAGCGGATCTCAAGGCGGTCGGCGATGCGTCCAACTGGCTGAAAGAGCAGGATGTTTGTACCGTAACACTCTACAACGACGCACCATTGTCGGTAACACCGCCAAATTTTGTTGAGCTAGAGATTGCGGATACTGACCCCGGGGTTAAGGGTGACACCGCTCAAGGCGGCACTAAACCCGCTTATTTGACCACGGGTGCGATGGTCAAAGTGCCTTTGTTTTTGAGTGTTGGTGACGTTATCAAAGTCGATACCCGCACTGGTGAATATCAGAATCGAGTAAAGGTCTAAATGTCTGACTGGCGGCCGACGGCTGATATTTCGGCTTTACGCCGCCGAGCGCAGTTACTTGCTGCTGTGCGCGCCTTATTTGCGGAGTTTGGTGTTTTAGAGGTAGAGACGCCCTTGCTGGCCACGGCGCCAGTCACTGACCCCAATATAGAGGCTATTAACACCATCGCCCCTGATGGTGATGCCACCATGTATTTGCAGACCTCTCCCGAATTTGCCATGAAACGTTTGCTGGCAGCCGGTAGTGGTTCTATTTATCAAATTTGTAAGGCATTTCGGCGCGGTGAGCGGGGGCGGCGACACAACCCCGAGTTCACTATGCTCGAGTGGTATCGTCCTGGCTTGTCATTGTCGGAATTAATGGATGAAGTCGCTGCCGTTGTGAGCTTGGCGGTGGGTAGGCTTGAATCCAAGCACACTAGTTACCAGCAAGTATTTGAGCAACATTGTGGTGTGAATCCCCATGTCGCGTCGCTTGCAGAATTAAAAGCATGCGCGCGCAATCACTTAGAGCTTAGCTTTGACACTGAAGACCGCGATGTTTGGCTGCAACTGCTGATGTCCACTGTCGTCGAACCGGCTCTTGATGGCAGTGTCCTCACTTTTGTCTACGACTTTCCCGCCTCGCAGGCCGCCCTGGCCAAAATCCGCATTAATATTGGGGAGGTTCCGCTCGCCTCGCGCTTTGAAGCATTTTATGGCGGCATGGAGCTGGCGAATGGCTATGATGAACTGCGCGAAGCGGGAGAGCTGGTCCGGCGTATCAGTGATGACCATCGCCGTCGTGCCGATAATAATCAGGTATTGCCGCCGATTGACCGCCATTTATTGAAAGCGATGACCACGCTGCCCGAATGCGTTGGCGTCGCAATAGGCTTTGATCGACTAGTGATGTTGGCGTGTAATGCAGAGCGAATCGATGAGGTGATCGCGTTTCCGCTCGAACGGGCGTGACCGCGTCTTAGCTGGCCACGCTGCAGAATCTGGTTTATTCGGCGCTGCTGTTAATACGCCCTAATACCTCGCCCAGTTGGGTTGGCGTGCTTGCCATAAAGTTTTTCTGCCACTCAGTGCGGCCTTTTGCAAACAGCACGATGGCAGTTGATCCGAGTTTGAAGCGGCCCATCTCCTCACCCTTTTGTAAATGAATGTCGCGCGGGCCCTGGCGGTAGTCGGTTGTTCTAATGCCCTTCGGTGGTGGCGCGACTTGGCCATCCCAAACGGTCTCAATGCCGGCGACAATCATGGCGCCCACCAAAATGACGGCCATGGGGCCGGCTTCGGTATCAAATAAACACACTGCGCGCTCATTTCTGGCAAATAAGCCCTGCACATTTTCAGCGGTTGTGGTGTTTACCGAAAACAATGCTCCGGGAATATAGCTCATAGTGCGCAATGTGCCGGCGATTGGCATGTGCACGCGGTGGTAGTCGCGGGGTGACAGATACACAGTGGCAAAGCTGCCATTGTCAAAAAGCGCAGCTGCTTCGCGGTCACCACCTAGCAGGCTTAGCAAACTGTAGTCTTGTCCCTTGGCTTGAAAAATTCTACCGCCTGTGATGCTGCCAATTTGGCTGATGGCGCCATCTGCAGGGCAGGCAATGGTGTTGTCGTCTTCGCAAATAGGTCTTGCGCCATCGCTTAATGCTCGGGTGAAGAAGGCATTAAAGTTCGCGTAGTTGCGTGGTTCTGGATCATCCGCTTCGCTCATATCAACTTGGTACTGCTTGATGAAACGGCCGATTAATAGATCTTTGAGCCAGGGGATTTTAGTTTCCGCGAGCTTGCCGACGAGTCTCGACAATAGGTGTTGGGGTATCAGATATTGAAAAATAATAAACGCAATCTTCACGAACATTCCTTTTGGTCTTTATTAGGGTTTTTGGGCGCTAGGTTGGGGGTGGTCACCTGTCTCAATGGGAGTGGTATCAATGTTGCCCCATTCGCCCCAAGAACCGTGATAGCCCTTTATATGTGGATAGCCAAGAATCTTCATTAATAAATAGCTCAGGCCAGACCGGTGGTGGGTTTGGCAGTGGGTTATGACCGTTTTATCAGCGGTGATGCCCAACTCGTTGAGTTTTGCTTGCAGGCTAGCCAAATCTTTCAAACGCATGTGATTGTTTCGATCGATGAGTTCCAGCCAATCAAGATTTATCGCCCCAGGAATGTGGCCGCCGCGCTGCGCCAGCACTTTTTCGCCGCGGTACTCTTCCGCTGAGCGCGCATCCCAAATCGCCAGCTGATTATTGTCGAGCATACTAATGAAGTCTTCAATCTCGGCAATTGCTAGGCTATCAATAGCAATGTCTTGCTTTGTAGGTGCTGGGTGATTAGCCACTTGTTCGCTAGGGTGACCCTCGTCCAGCCAAGCGTGTAACCCACCGTTAAGGTAGGAATAATTGCGGTGGCCAATGACATCCAGTGTCCAAATTAGGCGGCCAGCCCAGCCGCCGCCCTCATCGTCGTAGGCAACAACATGGGTGTCTGGTGTCAGTCCTACTTTTGCAAATAGGATATTGAGGGATTCTATGCTGGGTAATTTTCCGACTGCGGGTTTTATCCCGCCTTGTAGCTCCGACGGTGCGATATGCACCGCACCTGGAATATGATGCTCTGCGTAATTGGCTGCGCTACTGGTGTCCAAAATGAGTAATTTGGGATCGTAAAGCATTTCAGCAAGTTGTGTTGTTTCTAATAATAGTGGCCAGTCTTTCATAATAGATAACTTATTTTAGCGTTGCAGTGAATGGTGGCGGTGCTTGCTAGGCGTAATTCTTGATACCGTCAATCTTAGGTTCTTCTCGCGCTAGTTTAAAGTCATTGCGGCGAGACATTTTATTAAGTGTAGTGCATAAGATATTACGATAAGTATTACTCGTCGTTAAGACTTTGAATGATTTGTCGATAGCTGGCCATACGCTCTGGGCTGATTTTGTGCTCGGCTTCGGCGTCTAATAGGGCGCAGCGCGGCTCCCGTTCGTGCTTGCAGTCGCGGAATCGGCACATCCCTAGAAAAGGTCGAAACTCAATAAACCCCGCAAGTACTTTTTCCCTATCCATATTCCAAAGCGCGAACTCACGGATGCCTGGCGAGTCTATTAGGCTGCCACCGTCTGGGAAGTGAAAAAGGCGAGCGGTCGTTGTGGTGTGTTTGCCCTTGGCGGTACTTTCGGACAGCGCGCCTATCCTAGTGTCGGTACCGGGAAGCAGACTGTTTACCAGCGATGATTTGCCGACCCCAGATTGACCAACAAACACGCTGATGTGGCCACAGAGCGTTTGTTTTAGTTCATCTAGCCCGCGATCGGTTTCGGTCGACGCGCGAGTAACCTCATAGCCAATAGCTTGGTAGCGAGCCAGCATATTGTCGAGATATTCGCGGTTGTCATCGTTAATTAAGTCAGATTTATTGAGCAGTAGAATAGGCCTAATATCGATGGCTTCGGCGGCTACTAAATAGCGGTCTATGAGGTTGGCGTGGGCGCGGGGTTCAGGGGCTATGACGATCACGATATGGTCAATATTAGCGGCGACCGGCTTTAATTTGCCGTGATTATCTGGGCGAGACAACAAAGAATCGCGGGTATTGCAGGCAACGACAACACCGGTAGGCTTTCCTTCTCGCCACGTTACGCTGTCTCCGGTCACTAGACCGTCAATGTGCGCACGGACGTGGCAGCGCTGTCGAAAGCCCGTTTCTGCTTCAACCTCAACTTGTTGGCCAAAATGGCTGACAATAAGGCCATTTTGCTCCGAACCAAGTTCGCCTTCAGTCAGCGCTTGGTCTAGCTTAGAGTCGCGTTTAGTGGCGCGTTCATTGCGTTCGGCTTGGACTTTTTCGATGCGCCAGCGCTGCTGTCGACTGATTTTACGTTTTGTCATGAAGGATCATTCGCTTAGGAAGCGCCATCTTACCCTATGTGCTGCTACAATCGACACTTTGCGTGATTGTGGATGTAAGTCGCGCGCGCTGTTATTCGCAAGAGTATGCAGCCGAATGCAGCAATAGCTATTAAATGTCGCGTTGGAGGCGGTCTTATGGATAAAGCACAGAACTTAATTTGGATCGATCTGGAAATGACCGGTCTGGATACTCTAAATGACCACATTATTGAAATTGCGACTGTGGTGACTGACGCTAATTTGAATGTGATTGCCGAAGGGCCGGTATTGGCGATTCATCAACCGGACGAGGTCTTGGCTGAGATGGATGAGTGGAATACCCGCCAACATGGCCAGTCCGGCCTGACCAAGCGTGTGCAAGACACCTGCATTACTGCGCAAGAAGCGGAACGTCTCACCCTGGCATTCTTAGATAAACAGGTTGAGAAGGGCGCGTCGCCCATGTGCGGTAATAGTATCTGCCAAGATCGCCGTTTTATGGCTCGTGAAATGCCGGCGCTAGAAGCGTATTTTCACTACCGCAATTTGGATGTAAGTAGCCTTAAAGAGTTAGCTAGACGCTGGCGTCCGGATTTGAGCGCTGGCCTGAAAAAGTCGGCAACACATCTTGCGCTAGATGATATTTATGACTCGATTGCTGAGCTTAGCTACTACCGTGAGCATTTTCTTCGCTTATCCTAATTCCCTCCCCAAAGTTGCTCGTGATCGCCTGAAACGGCGGTGCGAGCTATCTCGCTATTATTTTCCCTCTAAATTATTGCCCGCTTTTGCGTAAGTGTAATTTGTCTTCTATGTTTAAGCGGCTATCAGTATTTACCCGTATTGTTGTTCGGTTCTAAAACGGGTCTTGTAGCACACTATGTTGTCGACGAAAACTTGGCAGAGCTTGGTTGAGCTACGTACCCAGAATAGCGTAATCAAAGCCGGATTGACGACGAACTAAGGCAATAATAAGCAGGTGAGATGCTATGAGAAAACTAACCGCACTATGTGTGGCTTCATTATTATGTTCCCCTTTGTCCGCGCAAAGTTATTTTGATGAGCTGGTCATCTTTGGTGACAGTTTGTTAGACAGCGGAAATCTTGGACTACGATTTACTAACCGGCTTGGTGACGGTAATGGTGATTTTAGCGCGGGGCCCTTCGCCAATATCGCGCCCCAATATTTGGGTATGGCCTTGGGTTTACCTACCGATCCGGCAGTAGGTGGTGGTACAAACTACGCTGTGGGCGGCTATGAAACCGCAGATATTTTAAATTCGATCAATGGTACCGGCTTGGCTCTGCCGGCAGGCGGGGCAGTGGCAAGGCCTGCTTATCTGACTGAAAATAATAGCTTTAACTCCAAGGCCCTGATTTTGATTGATGGCGGCGGCAATGATTTTCTCAATGGCACTGCCTTCGATCAGGCGACTATCGTTAACTCGGCACAAACATTGATCGCGGGTGTTTCTGCCATCAGTGCGGCCGGTGGTCGATATATTATGCTCAGCAATTTACCTGATCTAGGCAATACCGCTGCTGTCCAAGCTCAAAATTTGGGCGCTCCCGGTTCTGCCGCCGCCTCCTCTGCGGGTGCTGCCGGCTATAATCAGGCTTTAACGACCTTTGCGAATTTTAGTCAAGCCAATATCATTCCAGTGGATTTGGCGGGGGTTATTAATTACATCTCTGATAATGCCGAAGCCTATGGCTTTGCTAATGGCACGAACGCGGCTTTTGGGCCGCTGGCGACGTTAGATCAACGGTATATGTGTTTCGATGCTAGCGGCGGCGGCTGTGCAGAGCATCCGGTCTTCGGTATTAGTGCCGCTACTCCAGACCCAGATAAGTTATTATTTAATGACGGTGTTCATCCTACCGCTAAAGTCGGCGAAATTACCGGCGACTACCTGATTGATATTGTGGTTGCACCGCAGCTCGTTGGCCAGCTTTCTGGTATTGCCTTAGGCATTGCGCGTACTCAGCACGACAGCTTGACGCAAACGATGCGCGAGAATCGCTGGTATGAAAATACCAGCCGGATCTTCATTAATGCCAGCGGCGCCAATGAAGATACTCCCAGCGGTGGTGATCATCAAACCACCCATCTCACCCTTGGTATAAGTAATGCTGTGTCGCCAGCCATGAGTGTCGGGGCTGCGCTTAATATGGCAAAACATGAGACCGATACCGACGGTGCTGACTTTTCAGCGACCAGTGTTGGTTTGAGCGGTTTGGCTAACTACCGCGAGGGTCAGTGGTTGGCGGAAGGTAGCGTGGGTTTAAGCGTTATTGACTACGGTGATTTGGATCGCCGCTTTAACTTGGGTGATCGTGCGCTGACAGCTAGTGGTGGCACCGATGGCTACGGCTGGCATTTTGATGGTCAGGTGGCTTATCAGCTGACGTCATCGAAAACGCTGAGCGTGGCGCCAGCACTGGGTGCCCGCTTATTGAGCGGCAAAGTTGATGGCTACACTGAGTCCGGCGGAGCAGTATCTAATTACCAATGGGGTGAGCAGAGCCGCCAAAGCCGCCAGGTTCGAGCTGGCCTGTTAGCTAATATGGCAGTGAGTGAGGGCGTTAGTTTCTTCGCGGAAGTGTTCTCTGTATCTGAACTTGAAGACGGTGACGAAACTGTTGAAGTGACTAATACTAACTTGGCCTTTAGCAGTTATCGGATGCCTACTTACAGCGCAGATGACGACACCTTTGTGGATGCGACTATCGGCGCGTCTGTGGCCTTGGACAAGTCTCGCTTAGCCTTAAATGTTAATTACAGCGATGAAGGGGAAGGGCGTGAAAGCGTGATGCTGAATTATTCATTGCCTTTTTAGGAACTTAACTCGTAGTAACAAAAGCCCTGTATAAGTGAATTATATGGGGCTTTTTTTCGTCTGCAGTACGACCTTATAAGACTTGGCCTTGTTGCTTTGTTAGCGCCCAGTCAATGTGTTCTCTAGCCATTTCGTCCGCTGCTGGGTATTGTGATTTCAGTGCTAGCACCGCGGCATTGCTTGCTGGGGCATTGCCTATGCCTACGGCGAGATTACGCAGCCAGCGCTGATAGCCAATGCGGCGAATAGCGGAGCCTGCGGTGTTGTCTAAAAACTCTTGTTCGGTCCATAAAAATAAGGTGAGCAATTCACTATCATCGAGCTGATGGCGCGGTGAAAAATCGGTTTCTTTTGAGGGCTGCGCAAATTTATTCCAGGGGCAGACTAATTGGCAGTCGTCGCAGCCAAATACGCGGTTCCCCATCAGGGGGCGCAAGTCTTCGGGGATGCTGTCTTTTAATTCGATCGTTAGATAAGAAATACAGCGCCGGGCGTCAACTTGATAGGGTGCGACAATAGCGCCGGTAGGACAGTCATCAAGGCAGGCGCGACAGCTACCGCAATGACCGACTTCCTGTGGGGGGTCTGTCGGTAGGGGTATGTCGGTGTAAATTTCGCCCAAGAAAAACCACGAGCCGGCTTTGCTATTGATGAGCATACTGTTTTTGCCTATCCAGCCCAGTCCGGCCTGCTCGGCAAAGCCGCGCTCTAACACCGGTGCGCTGTCTACAAAGGCGCGATGGCTGCCGCCGGCGACGGCGCTGATTTTTGCGGCCAATTGGCCAAGGCGTTTGCGAATTAATTTGTGGTAATCCCGACCCAAGGCGTATCTGGAAATATAGGCTTTATTAGGGTCGCTAAGAATAGTGTCACAGCTTTCGCCGTCCGGTAAATAATCGAGGCGAGCGCTGATGACACGAATGGTGCCCGGCAGTAATTCATCGGCTGCGGCGCGCAGTCCTTCGCGTTCCGCCATATAACTCATTTCGCCGTGGTATTCTTTTGCCAGCCAGTTGTGGAGATGTTCGGCGTGAGCGGCATTACTGGCGGGACTAATACCAATATGGGCGAAGCCTAGTTCCTGGCCCCACGCTTTCACTTGTTCGGCCAGCGTTGCGTAATCGGTATTCGCTGTCATCGGATTGCCTGTTTCTGCCCGCGCGCTATGATGGTGGAATGACTGTATCTTTATTAAGTGCTTTCGCATTTTACACATTAGGGAAACGTCTGTATGTCACAGCCAGAAACTATCGAACCGGAAATACTCTATACCGCCGCGCAGGTGCGTGAGCTGGATAGACTCGCCATTGCTAGCGGTATACCTGGGATAGAGCTGATGAGTAGAGCTGGCTTGGCTGCATATAGACAAGTGCAGCAGCGCTGGCCCGATCACTCCCCCGTCGAGGTGTTTTGCGGTGGCGGCAATAATGGCGGCGACGGTTACATTATTGCGGCACTGGCCAAAGTGGATGGTTTGCCGGTGCGGGTATGGGCCTTAGCGGATCCCGCCTTATTGCAAGGAGACGCCGCACTGGCAATGCAGCAGGCTTTGGACGCGGGGGTGGAGATCCAGTCTTGGCAAGGTGAAGAGCCGGATTTAAACAGCGTCATTGTCGATGCGATGCTAGGTACAGGTTTGAGCGGCGTGGTTCGCGAAAAATACATGCAGGCGATTTCGACCATTAATGCCTGTGGCGCGCCGGTGTTGGCAATAGACCTGCCCTCCGGCCTGTGTAGCGATACTGGTAGCCAGCTTGGTGTCGCCGTTCGGGCTTCAGCGACCATTAGCTTTATTGGTCGAAAGCGCGGTTTATATACTTTAGCGGGAAGTGATTGCGCTGGTTGCAAAGTGTTTGATGGCTTGGCGGTGCCGAGAGGAGTCTATCTGCAACTTAATGTCAGTAGAGCCGAAACAACACTGCATTTGAATGGCGCTTCAATGTTAGCGCAGTGGGGCGCGCGGCCTCGCAACGCCCACAAGGGCATGTTCGGTCATGTCTTGGTGGTCGGTGGTGATTTAGGGATGGCGGGTGCAAATTTACTGGCGTCAAGCGCGGCGGCTCGCAGTGGCGCGGGTTTGGTGTCGTGCGTTACGCAACCGCAACACAGCGGCATTTTTATTGCTGCTAGGCCGGAGTTGATGGTGCATGGAATAAGTCGCGAGCAGTTGGCGAGCGGCGATACCTTGGACTCATTGATTGAAAAGGCCAGTGTCATTGTGATTGGCCCTGGGCTTGGTCAAGGGTCTTGGGGGCAATCGCTGTTCAAGGCGGTTTTGCACTCTGATAAACCTCTGGTGGTAGACGCGGACGCACTTAATTTGTTGGCCCAGAGCCCTGAGCTCCTGCATTCTCACAGCGGGCCACGTATACTCACGCCACATCCAGGTGAAGCGGCGAGACTGTTGGCGTGTAGTACCGTCGCAGTGCAGAGCGATCGCTTTGCAAGCGTGATGGCCTTGCGGGATAAATATCAGGCGACAGTGCTGCTCAAGGGCGCGGGGACGCTTATCGCCGATGCAGACAGCGCATCGCCGCTGTACTTAAATAGCGGTGGTAATCCCGGAATGGCGACCGGCGGTATGGGCGACG
>TARA_R110001592_G_scaffold24389_7_pt1 | contig 11889 bp, 3 predicted proteins | sample TARA_R110001592 | Tara Oceans TARA_R110001592 (sample SAMEA4398387) | marine metagenome | biome: Polar Biome; feature: [SRF] surface water layer (ENVO:00010504); material: water (ENVO:00002006), including particulate matter (ENVO:01000060) such as... | depth 5 m
CACCAGATAATTGTACATATGGTGAGTACTATTCAGCCCTCCCAAATATAAATTACCAATCAGGGTTCCCTGGTGCACAATGGTTAGTGGTTGCGGGTATGACTCCAGCTGGAACGATAGATGGTTGTGTTGAGATTATAGATATAGTATACGACCAAGCTACTTGGGATAGTGGTACGGTTACTTGTCTTAGTAATTTTGATGATGGTGATAGTAACCCACATACAGGAGCAGGGACTTATGCTAACAATGATGGGTTGGAAATTGACTATACAAATTTAAAACTTTTAGCAACAGGTGGTGACCCAGTTACCGTTGTAGAAACTAATTGTAATAGCTGTGTAACCAATGTTTTAGGATGTCCGGACCCAATAGCTATCAATTACCAATATAATTGTGCAGGTACATACGTAGGGATACCAACTATAGACGATGGTTGTTGTATATACCCCGGATGTCCTAATAGTTCAGCTCTAAATTATATTAATAATCCAGTATATAATAATGGTTGCGGTACAATTTCTAATGGTAGTTGGGTAACCGGAGGACCAACTAATGAAGACTGTTGTGAATATCCTGGTTGTTTTGATGGTACCACAACACCATGTGATATATCGACCCCAATACCAAGTACTGGTCAACCAGGACCTATCGGTTGTGTTGCAAATTATGAAGATGATTGTAATGGTAACTATACAGGACCACCACCAAGTGGAGGTATTTTAGTTGCAACAACAGATACTTGTTGGACAAACGGTTGTTTTTATGTTGGTTGTCCAGATGTAGACGCTTCTAATTATAGTGCTGGTGCTCACGGCTGTGTTTTCCCACCTACATCTGGTTTTGACGATGTAGCGTGTTGTGAGTATTTAGGATGTGATGACCCAGCAGCTCCAAATTATGGAGAATCGTGTAATGGTTTATTTAATGTTATTAACGATAAAAATGTATTACCTATAGGCCCATGTATTCCAGATAATTGTGAAGACCCAATAATAGTAGGGTGTATGGATGACGGATGTTGTGTGGATGGGGTTATTAATGTAGTAAACCCAACTTCTACACTATCATGTCCAAACGGAACACATTTATGTCCTACCACAGGTGGAGGCCCTTCTATCAGTAGTAGTTTCCCACCTGGATGTACTCCAGGAATAGATTGTATTGATTGTAATTATGACCCAAATGCTAATGAACATGACCCTAATATGTGTGCTTGTGAAGGTGGATATTATTGTAACATAGCTAATGACCCAGGTTGTACACCAGGTATTGACTGTTGTATTGACATATATCTTTCTTCGGTATTACCACCTTATGTTTGGTCAGGACCACCTATGTTCGGCCCATGTACTGACGCGGCCTCATGTGCTGCGGCATTAGCTGATTGTAATTTAACTTGTGCAACACCTGACTTAGATGATTGTGTTGTATTTATGAACGATAAAGAAGGTAATGTTTATTTTTATGGACCACCAAACCCACCAACACATACTACTTCATCTGATTTAACATTCTTATTTAGAGACGAACAGTTTGATGAAAATCTTTTCGGACAGAATTATAAGTACGCTACAGGTTCTTGGGATATAGCAAACACAGAAGATAGGCTGTGGTTATACAGTTGTAGAGTTGTTAACCCAGCAACAGGTAATGATATTCTTATCGACTCAAGTGGTTTAGAGTGGGAGAGCAATGACAATAATTTACCATGTAATGTGGGTAATCCATGTAAAAATAAAGGTATAATGAGAGAATACGCCATCACTCTACCAACATTTACGGTAGGTGACGGTACTACAATGGTTCCACCTCCAGTACAAAATCCTCCATATATTAGAGATATCGATATTACCGACATATGTTCAAATGGTTACGACCTTTCTCTTGCCAATCCTTCCAGAGTAAATGATTTGGGTGACCCACTTTATCATCTTGGTAATGGGTTAGTTGCGAGAGATAATAATGTTTTAATATCTGCTGGATGGACAGTTCAAAATATAGATATTACAGATACAGGACCACCTCATATTGGTACCTCAACAGAATTATTTATGATGCCAAATATGAGTTGGCCATCTTTAGGTGTTGGAATAGCAGCTACCACACAACAAGGAGAGTCTACTGGTGATATTATTCTAGATAAAAATAGTGGTGATTTAGTTATTACATATTTTGATTCTTGGCCTACCAATAATAAAGTAGCTAAATTTTCACTAGGAGCTGGTGTTGGAATAGAAATGGGAAATAGTGCAAATATGGGAAGTACATGGTGGGAAACACAAGTAAAAGCTTATCCTGCTCCAGCACCACAACCATTTGGTTTGTTTACTTGGGATTATAATGGTGTGTTAAGTTGGTACTCCGCGGGAGCTACTATAAATGGTGCTGATGTATTTGATATGGATATATCCTCCTTAGTTATAGACACAACAGCACCAATAGGAAGTGTTACAACTCAACCAGCAACACCACCAAACATATCAAACCCTATATATGGAGCGTCTCAAAAAGACGGATGTACCCCTATAGATGAAGAAGGTTGTCTAGATTCAACCGCAATGAACTTCAATGTTTGTTGTAATCCATTCCCAGGTTGTTTACCCACACTTCACAATATTGAGTGTTGTGTGTACCCGCCAGAAGGTAGAGGAGGTTGTTTACCTAGATTAACAAAACAAGAGTTTATGATGAATGTCGTACAGAAACCAGAAACACAGTCAGATATATTTATTGAAAGAGGGAAAGTTTCGGTTTTTGAAAGACCACAGAGATTAGCTCAAACATCCACAATTGGAGAACTAGAACTTCACGGTTATGGATATTATAATATTTTAATACAAGAATAATATGGCTTTAGGAAATTATGGGATTAAGAGACCAGCTGATGTGTCCCCAAACGATGTAGAAATTTTATATCATTATCAAGCTACTAGAGACGCTGGTAGTAGTTTTACTTTGGGAACATTACCCTCCACAAATCTAACATATCACGTACATAACGCAACAACAGCTTTAAATCAGTCAAGTGCTGTAGCTGGTAATACAATTCTAGGTGGGTTATACGCGTTAAATTTACCATCTACTGTTTTTAGTAATAAAGGATATTATACGGTATATATAAGACCGGTAGAAATTAGGACAAAAATATTAGACTGTGGTATATTATCAGCGTTACCTAACGTAAAAGGTCTAGTTATTGATTTAACTCAGGTTCCACAACAATTTAAAAATCGTTTTGTTAATAGTGGTTTAGTGGGGTATAGAATTGAATATATGAATTCAGAAGCAAAAGGTACAAAGATACCCAACTTTTTTAGGGTTGTAACTTCTAGTTTTTATTGTGAAAGAGTTCAAAATACAGCAGCAAACCCAAATAAAGTTTCTCCTAGATACGCATATACTGATTCACCATCTAATTTAGTGTTTTTAACATTATCTCCTAGTAGTGCACCCACAAACCAACCAAACGCTATACCAGATATTGGTAAAGCGGGACAAAATATTATAATTACAAACACTTATTTTAACCCAGTGGTTTTAGAGGTTGAAATGGCTGACCATGATTTTGACACTTTAGCTGTTGGACTTTATGGTAATCAAACGAAATCTATAGAAGACGGAATCTATACGATGTATGACCTATCCGGGGTTAATAACATTTATAAACAATATAACCTATTTGAAATTAGAGACCAATTTGATGAAAAATTATTTGAGGTTAGACAGGACAGGGGTAATCAGATTGATTTTAGTAAACAATTCGGTACAATAATTAGTTAGTAATGACAGATAAAAAGAAATTTTATTACCCACCAGCACCCCCAAGTGGAGCAGGGACATTCAGTGATGACTTGGTAGGATTCCAATATACGCAAGGGTCCGCACAAATGACACTGGGAAATTTCAATATAACTGACAGTTCATCATCTTCACAGGACAGGGAATTCAACCTAGGAGGGTTTTCTGGGCCAATAACACTAGAACAATTAAGTGCTGGGGATACTAATCTTATAAAGTATAATTTAAACAATAGTCTTTTAGTAGAATTTAACTATGACAATAGTGATATTAGTAAATTCGTACAGTACGGTTCTTTAAAAAATAGATTTAGAGTTGCAGCTCAACAAATTGTTAATTTTTTTCCAGCTGCGTTATACTCTAACGGTATAAACCAAGTTACTTTGACTAAAGGTAATACCATAGAAACAATTTCTTATGATGTTGTACACGATAGAACCACATTAATAGTATCTAAATATCAAATATCTAATCCGTTTGATATTGAATTTACAGACGCTGGGGAATTAGATTTTGGTGAGTCACTAAGTATGAATTATTTAACTGACGACCCAACAACTGGTAAAATTACCGACACCACTATTAAATCAAAAACAGGTAAAGTTTCCCCTCTTAGAAATTTTTCGAAAGAATATAGTAGATATAGTTTAACTTTTAGTGGTAGTGGTACTACTGAATATGCTGTAGTGGATTATACACCTATTGAGGATGGAATTGATAATTTGACCATTGTGATATCCGGTTCACCATTTGGGACTACAGCTACATCATCTAATACTAAATTTTATATAAAACCGAATAATTTCGAAACTCAGACTCAGTTTAATGATTTTGATGCTGTAGAAAAATTCTTATTGAACCAAAAAAGTGTTCCACAATATAAAGCAGAAATAAATTTACCTAGACAAACAGATAATGGTCAAAATTACGTTTTAAAAGAAAATGTTATATGGGAAAAACAAGACCTTTGGAATATAGATGTTACTACACAAAAATACACTGATTATTTACAAAAATTAGTAAATATTGGAGACGAACTAGATGATTACAAAACTAATCTAGTATCTAGATTTTTAACTACTGGAGCGTTAAAAGATTTTGACTCAGATAGTAGGAAAGTAGAAAAAACATTACAAATATATGGTAGAAGTTTTGACGATACTAAAAAGTTTATAGATGGTATCGCGTACATGAACAACATTACGTACGATGGCAAAAATAATGTACCAAACCAACTACTAAGAAATTTAGCAAAGATGTTGGGTTGGAAAACACCATCTACCACCACTAAAGAAAAATTTTTAGATACGGTACTAGATAGATATGAACCACAGTATTCTGGTGAATCTATTGGGATGACCCCAGCAGAACTAGATGTTGAAATATACAGAAGAATTTTGATGAATACTTCATTCCTATTTAAATCCAAAGGTACTAGAAAAGCTATAGAATTTTTATTTAGATTTATAGGTGCACCTGAAGCTTTAACAGAATTTAACGAATATGTTGTATTAGCAGATTGTAGAATTAAAATGGGTAGTGCTGCACCAACAAAAGACCCTAGATGTAATAAATTATTTGCTTTATTAAACGCGTCCACTAATGGTGGTAAAGGAGGTACTAAATGTCCTCCAGGGCAAATATGGGACCCAGTAAGTGAAAGGTGTGAGACACCACACCCGAAAGGCCCAACAAATAATAGAACCACACCAGAACCTGGCATAGGAACAGTAGGCACTACTGGGTATGTAGGGCCAAGACCAACCAACGCAGCATCATCAGTTTCTCAAATACAACAAGCGTTATCACTTTTAGGTTGTGAAGATGATGGTACACCAGGGTTCCTAAACCAATTCCAACAAATATCAGGAGGGGTAAGTACCGTACAACAGTACATACTTGACCCAGTTAGTAATAATACTTTATTATCTTCTACTACTAAATCACACGGTTTTATAAGAGAAGATTACCCAATAGACGACGAGGGGTACCCAACCAAACCTAGAGAGACAACTCACTATTACTTCCAAAGAGGAGCGGGTTGGTTTGAAGAAACTGAAGAACATCATGGGGTAACAATTATTGATAAGGATAATTCGGTTTTATCCGGATGCACACCTAAAATTATAACAAAATTAAACCAATTTAGTTGGGGTGGATTCTTTGGTGATTTACCACCTGGAGTCAAATCAACCGACCCAGGAGCTCCATATTTAGAAAGATTTAGGCATTTTCCATACATGAAACATATGGGGTTTGGTCTAAAAGCTGTTGTTGATGATAAAAAATCATGGGTTAAAATTGATAGAAGAAATGAAGATAGGGTGTATTCGTTTGAAGATGTAAGGTACGCTGATTATCATGTTCATGATGAAAGGTATATTTTAAATGTTAAAAATGTTGATATATTTTTAAATGTAGGACAAGCTTTAGTCTATGATGTTTGGCAACAATCAGTGTTAAGTGGGTGTCCTTTTAGTGGAGGTCCATTACCACTACCATACCCACAAAAAGGTGGGGTTGACGATACAGTAACCCTTCTAAACGCTAAAAACTATTCATTTAAGGAATTTGTAAATACATTCTGGAGAACATTTATTAATGTACGAAATAGACAAACTATTGATGATGGTAAGACAGGTGGGTATCCACTTTTACAAAAATTATATATCGATTATCTATCACAGATGTGTGGTGAAAACAACCAATACACCTACACTAAAATGGTAGATTACGCTCAAAGTTTAGGTACTTATTGGATTAGAATAATAGAACAATTAGTGCCTGTAACAACTTTATGGCAAGGAGGTGTAAAAGTAGAAAATTCTTTATTCCATAGAGATAAATTTACATATAAACATTATCCGGTAAGGCCACTACCAGGATTTAACAACCCAACAAAGGGAGGTTATGTTCCTGGATGTACCGACCCTTCAGCAAGTAACTTTAATCCTTTAGCTACAGCATATGATGGTAGTTGTGAATATGATAGGTTTGGTGGTCAAGGAAAGTCATCAGACAAATCACACGCTTTTGGAGAAACTTTTTCATGGGTAGGACTAACAAGCCCAAATACGGGGACTACTTGTTCGTCAGGTTGTCAAAATACTGGAGGTACACAAACAAAAATAGGACCAATAGCTTCTACAACAATTAGTAAACCTTGTACTTGTTGTTCTTTACCTGAAAACAGTATGGTGTTACAAATGAGACCATTAAGTGCGACCTGTAAGTCTGTATGGGCTTCATTTATAGATTATAATGGCCATTCAGCTACAACATCAAATCCCGGAGTTAATAATAGTATAAATTTAATTACTGAAAGATTCGCTAGTAATGACTCTACAATAAATGGAGCTTACGATATACTTAGTACAATGAATAATAATATAATGTTTAGAGTTAAGAGAACTTTACCTTTAAGTAAGAACAAAAAAGAACCATGGGGTTATAAATTTGATTTAGAAAAAAATTATAACAATATATAATGGACGCTATAGAAAAAAATATAAAAAATACTAATGATGTAGTAAGGTATAGTAAGAATGTAGATATAAGACAGGTAGCCGATTCTTTACAAGTAAAAGTATACGCAACAGGACTAGCTTTAGGTAAAAAATATAATAAATCCCAGTTTATTACGATGGACTATGATGTGTCTATGCCTGTACAACTATATGAGGTGTATAGTGGAAAAGACATATTAGAAGCTTTCTTATATTTTAAAAAAGAAAATTTTAAATTAGGTGAATTTAAACCTAATAAAACACCATTCCTATCAGATTTTATAATAAGATTAAACATAGAAAATAATAGAACTTTATCTCTAAAACAGGTTGGTAGTAAAAGAGAAAAATCTTTATTAACAACAAAAGAATTTTATCTGGTTGGTAAGGAAAGTGCCTTAAACAAGTTTAGTAGACCGAAACAGGGCAAAACCAATAAAATAGAAATGGTACTTCCAGCAATCACAGAAAACAAGGAATACTTCAAACCATATTTAAATCTAGGGTTTGATGTTGATTTAAGGGTGTTTAGTACGACAGGACCTGTTACTAGTATATTTTTTAAATTAAACACACCAAAACCACAATCAAACATAGTAAAAAAATATTTTAAAGATAAAACAGGAGATGTAGACAAAGTAATATTAGTAGAACCTAGACGAATCAAAACTTTAAGTACAGCCCCTACAAGTTATAAAGTTATGGACAGTAAGGACTTAGAATTAGGTCAATTTAAATTTAATTATTTCGACTACTTCCAAAAACTAAATCAAGAGTATACAGATTATTATATAAAATCATCAGAGGTTTATGTGGTTAAAAATAATGAAAACTATAATCTTAATATGGGTAATTTTCTAAAGAATAGTACTAAAGAAATACCTTATAACGTATCTAGAAAGTTAGATGGTAATACTATAAAACCAACATCACCATATTTTGAAAAAGGATTAAAAAAATATCCATTAAATTGGGTATCCGAATTACGTAATAATGAATATTTTAGTAAATTAAATAGGTGTATAGAATTAACATTTTATTGTGAAGAACACTTAGATAGTTTTGACCAATCACTAAAAGAAAATCAAATAGCTAATTTAGAAACCTACTCAACACAAGACGGTACCAGTAGTAAAAAAGGTTTAAAACCTAGAACTTATAATGGTATATCAGAATGGATAAATAGAACTGATAATGATTATTTTAATGATTTAAGACTACAATATAGTCCCGGTGGTAAATTGAAAAGTATGGTAATCTGTCCATCCAAAGAAACTAAAGTAGACGAATATACTAAGAAACATATATGGGGTGGTAATAAATGTAAGTGTAAATATTCTAACGGGTCCGACCAAAAACTAACAACAATATTATTAAATTCCACTGACGGGGACTGTGCTGATGTATGTAGAAAAACCCAGAACATCAACAATTTCTCAAAGTGCTGGACCTGTGAAAAAACATACTACAGTCCAATTAAAGATTTAAGAAATGACTTTTTTGGAACAACTTTTTCCACGATGAAAGAGTCGTTTTCTGCCGCTACCCAATATACTGGGTATACATCTGGAGGTCTTACAGGTAAAAATACCTACGACATATATTTTTCTGGTAATGGTTATACTGCCACAACTAGTACGGTTACAGGTGTTGCAATCCCTATTAATAATGTTAATAGAATAGAACATAGACCTTTTATAGGTGTAAATTCACCCAGTTGGGTACCATATAATTCATGGCAAAGTTTATCAGCACAGACTGGAACTTCTGTGTCTCTTTCAGGGGCTGGTGCACTTATAGTGCAAAGTGGGGACCCAATAAACTACATGATTTATAAAAGTTTAAGTGGTGGAACATATAAATTTCAGTATAGTGCTTATTTAGATGTCAAATATACTGACACAAAATGGTGTGAATATGTTAGTAGTAACTACCTTTCGGGTGACACAAGTAGTATAGGGTATCCCGCTACAGAATATGAACTTAAAAGATTAATTAATTCTTCTATTATAGAGAAAGGTTTAACTGAAGGTGAAACGGTTAAACAAGATACTGACGGTATTTATTTTCCAGGAAAAAACGGACTAAATAATAATACTGGTATACTAGATTTTAATTTTGAGGTATTTTTAGAAAAAGAAACTATAAGTGGTGTTACAAACAATATGGTAAGTGCGGTGGTAGGGACTAGCCCACTAACAACTCCATCAGCAAATTTATTTTTACTAAACTCAACAAATAACGTACAAAACAGTATGAGTGGGTTTAGTAATTGTTACTCTTCAGGAGCTTCCGCGAATACTGTATTTCATAGCCAAATACCTATAAAATTAGATACCGGACTTATAACTTTAACAAGTGGGGAGACTATGATGTTAAAATATAACACTCAGTTTGAGGCAACTTCTAAAGTTGCGGGAGGAATTGCAAATATAGAAATAAATTTAGGACACAAATTAGATTTATCTGGAACAGCAACACATTCACCATTCTACAGAGTTACCAAATACAGTCCACCAACAGGGTCAACGTCTAACTTAAAGAAAAAGTTATTTATGAACCCACAAAAAAAATCCTCACCAGAAAAATACGTTAATAATAAAAACGAAACAATAGAACAAATTTCAAAAGGGTCTTTATATATAATAGACGACAAATACTCCCCAATTTCAACACCGGTAGTTAATTCTCAGACTTTTCAAAATCTTACGTTTATAGATAATAGTAAATCAGACACAACACTAAATCTAAATGTAGAATCAAACGTGCCTACAAATAATTGGGCAAAACAAATACAAAATAACAGTCTGGTAGATTACTACTTACCAAACCAAAAGGAGTTAATAGAAATGAAATCAGGAATTTTAATATTTAACTTACCTAGGTATGACCAAAAAGAATCAACACTATGTAATTATAAATTTCCACAAATAAGTCAAAGTTACGTCATAAAGAACACTATATCTAATGTTAAGGGAGCACAAAAAGACCATTTTATAGTGGTAACACCGTCTGAATGCCTTTATACTCCATGTTTTACACCGACACTAGAAGAAAAAGTTGAATTAATTGACAGTGAGATAAAAATAAAAGAAAAGGTAGATAATGTAGACAACCAAATAATAATAGACGGACAACCTATAATATTAAAAAATACAAGGTCTGAACCTTTAACACAACTTAAATCTAATGAAGGGTTTAGGTGTAAGTTTTATTGTGTTTGTGAAGACAAGAAAGCTACAATACCTATACACCCATTTTATGGTACAACAGATGTTATTACCGATACAGCAATATTAGATTGTGATGATTGTGAAGAAAGAGCTGAATCTTATTGTGCGGGGGTTAATAGAACTTGTACCTCTAAAGTATTCTCTAACTCGTGTATTGAGGATAAAAGTAATTTATATACAAGTGGTGATGAATATTTACTTCCTAATGGTGATGTTTATGTTGGCTTCTATCACATGCATGATGGGGAGCCAATGGTGGGAGCTGTACACACCAAAGAATATCACGAAACACTCACCCAAACTAGAAGAGATGTAGATATTACTATAAATAAATTAAATAATATAGCTGTTGTAGGTGTAAATTATGGAAACAACAATAGAACTAATGGGTATTAAAAAATATAAAATATGAGTGCATTTATTAATGAATATAATGTAGCCCCTACAGTTTCGGGACAATCTATTGGTAGTATAGATGTTATAAATGTAAGTGGTGGAACAGGACCTTATACTGTAAGTTGGTCCGGAGCAACAGTTAATGGGTATACAACCTCTACTCAGTGGGACCAACATAATTTAGCGGAGGGTGTGTATAAAGCAACAATTACAGATACCAACACTAATGAAGGAACAAGCTTAGTTCATGTTTCGGCCTATACAAACCCTACATTCTCAGCGTTAGTTACCTCATACTCATGTGTTACAAACCCTAATCAATATTGTGAAGTTACAGTTTATTCAGCTGGTACTAACAATGTGTTTAGTCCACTTTCTGGACAACAATCAGCAAGTACATTTAATTATTCTTTATATAAAGATGGTGCATTATTTGAATCTAAAACTGTATCGACAGCAGACACCCAAACCAGTCAAGTATTTAAAAATCTAACTAACGGGGAATATATGTTAAACGTAGGAAGAGAACAAAGTTTAACTAGAAATTTTAAAATTACTGATTCACAATGTACAGCTGGTACTATAAGTGTGTCAGCTACCAGTAATCCCGCTTATAGACTTTCGGCTATAACTTCTGCTTATACTATTAATTCTCATTTTGCTGCTGCAACAATGTATATAGGTAACACACCAGGGTTTCACACTACGGGTTTAAATAATTGGACTCATGTTTTAAACACCCCAGGACATTGGTTTTTTACAGGCAATACCACTAGTGGTGGTATTATGGACTACCCAAATGTTAATCCTAATACAGCAAGAACTACAGATACCGATAGATATTGGTATTTAGGTGTTAGTGGGTCAAGTGATTGTCAAGAAGGGTGGAACTGTGGTCCTAGTGGCGTATCTAATGGTGACCCAGTAGTAGCTAAATCACAAAAAGATTTAAC
>TARA_R110001592_G_scaffold15315_2_pt1 | contig 11886 bp, 15 predicted proteins | sample TARA_R110001592 | Tara Oceans TARA_R110001592 (sample SAMEA4398387) | marine metagenome | biome: Polar Biome; feature: [SRF] surface water layer (ENVO:00010504); material: water (ENVO:00002006), including particulate matter (ENVO:01000060) such as... | depth 5 m
GGTCTCTTAAATCACCAGATACATACTCATCACACATATCACTATGTTCCCAAAATTCATGTTCTGGTTTAATATCAACAACCCTTACCCAGTATCCTTCTTCTTTAAGGCGTTTTGCTAAATGTCCTCCTATAAAACCACCACCTCCTAAAACAAGGGCTGTTTTTTTAATGTTTGTTATTTTCATAATGTGTTGTAAAATTTATTTTGTAATTGTTGAAACTCCTAATTTTTGTACTACTGTAGTAGTACAATCCTGAGCAAATTTGATTGCTTCTTCTATATTTTTAGTAGCCATATAGTTTTTGACTAAACCCGCTAGGAAGGTATCACCCGCCCCCGATACGTCTTTTATGGGTACTTGTACTGTAGGATAGTTTTTATTTTTATAATTACACCCATACTTGCCTCTAGTTATTATAGTTTTTTCAAAAATATTTTGATTATGTAATAATATATTTTCATTATTTTTAAATTCCTGGTAGTTAATTTTAATGAAAGTTATTTTATCTGCCCAATTTCCTAAACTTCTTTTAGTATCTAAAAATGTAAGGGGATGTGAAGCAGCTATGTACTCTATATCTAAATGATTAAGAAAACCCTTACAATAGTCACTTATTACTATAGCATCATATTTTTCCCATTCTACAGCACATAGTACATCCTCAATGTTTATTCTTTTACAATTCTCATTTTCATCTACTCTTAAAAGTGGGTGATTGTATTTAGAACAAACATAACGTATTTTACGAATTTCTTCTTTATTAGTAATAAATTCTACATTCACCCCTAAGGATTTTAAGTTAGCAACTACATTCCCTGCCATCCCCGGATTTTGGGTTTCTCTTTCGGGTTTGATAATGGGAATTGGTGCTTCAGGAGCTAATCTATTAACTTCCCCATATCTAAAAATGTCAGTACAACTATCTCCTATAACTAATATATTCATCTTCTTAAAAATTTTCTTCCAGAATTTACTCTATCCCTCCAATATTGTAACAGATCATTCATGGTTTGTTCAAAAGTATATTCAGGTTCCCATCCTGTGTGTTGTTTAAATTTAGTAGTATCTGGGATTTGGAGGTCGGCATCAATAGGACGTAAACGTTCTGGGTCTGTTACTATTTCTATATTTTTTACTGTGGATTGGCTGATTAAATAATTTAACATATCCTCAATCTTACATGTATAATCACCCCCAATATTATAATATCCTCCTGCTTGAGGATTATGAGTAACTAATAAATAGTAGGCCTTTACAGCATCTCTTACATCAGCGTATGTTCTAAGAGATTCTAAATTACCTACATAGATTTTAGGTTCTTGTATCCCGGCTTCAATCATTGCTATTTGTTTTGCAAAAGTTGATTCGGAAAACACATCCCCCCTTCTAGGGCCCGTGTGAGTAAACATACGGGTAGTCATAATAGTCATTTCGTAGGCTTCGGCGTAGTACCTACCTAATAGGTCAGTACCTACCTTAGAAATAGCATATGGAGAAGCGGGGTGGAAAGAGCACTCTTCATTAATTGGAAGTTTTTCTTTAGATACCCTACCAAATACTTCACTAGAAGCACATATATGTGTTACAGCATTTTTATAAGGTGATTTGCGTAATGCTTCTAATAAATTAGCTGTACCCAATATGTTAGTTTGTAGTGTTTCTATAGGGGCATCAAAACTAGTTTGAGGGTACGATTGGGCTGCTAGGTGGAAAACATAGTCAGGTTTAGCCTTATCAATAGTTGTTATAAGCGAAGCTAGATCATTTAAATCCCCATAAATTAATTCTATACGATCTTTTTTATTAATTTCTTCAGATAAATGTTCAATATTTTCTAAAGAATCATTCCACCTAGCTAAACCATAAATTTTCCAATCTGTGTTTTTTAGTAAAAAGTCAGTTAAATGAGACCCTACCATTCCCGTTATTCCGGTAATTAATGCTGCTTTCATATGTTTTCTTTATACCATTTTAGAGTTTTAATAATTCCTTCATCTAAATTTGTTTCGGGTTCCCAACCTAATAATTTTTTAGCCTTAGTACAATCTAAAAATAAAGAAGTTGGAATATTTGGTTTAGATAAATCATGGATCATTTCTAAATTTTTTCCTGAGTGGGAAATAATTTTTTTAACTACTTCTTTGACTTGAGTAGCTTTACCTAACCCAACATTAAATAATTCAAAAGGGGTGGATTGTTTTGTAAGAGCGGCATCTACAAATTTAACTAAATCTAACACATAAAGCAAATCTCTAGATTCTTCCCCTGTACCCCAGACATTAATTTTTCCATCTGTGGAAGTCATTACTTTAGTAACAGTAGCCCCAAACATATGAGATTTTTCTAAATCATATTTATCATGAGGGCCGTACATGTTTGAATGTCTCATTACTGTGTGTTTTGTTTTGCCTAATCTTGAAAAAAACTCACACATTTTTTCAATGTAAACTTTAGTATTTCCTACCCCAAAATATGTTGAAAATATTTCATCATTCCCATTAAAATCTTGTTCAGATAAAGCATTAGAGGAGGGTTGGTACATTACTGTGCAACTAGGAAAAACTAAATGTTCTATACCCTGTTCATAACATTCCCTTAATATCAAACTATTCATAACAGCATTATCCGTAACATGAATATAAGGTTTTGTAGTAATATCCTTTGACCCTGATGTAGTGGCTGCAAATTGGAGTACTATGTCTATATCTTTTAGTATTTCTTTTACAAATTCAAAATTATTTAAATCTCCTCTTACCCATTCTACTCCTTCATAACCCTTAATAGGATTTCTTTTAAAACAAACTGCTTTAATTTTGTATTTATTTTGGTTGTAAAAGTAATCAAGAAGATTTCTACCAATAAAGCCGGTAGCCCCGCAAATTAATATTTTTTTCATTTAAAATAAGTTTTAATATTTGTTTTTGATGATTTGTTAAAATCAGGATCTAATATATAAATAGGATTAGTAAAATCCAAATTTATTTCATAAGTGTAGTTCCCTAATTTGGTGTCTGAGTTAAAAATGTTTTTTAATTCTTTTAATTTTAAAGAATTATTTGAAATAAAATCTATGGGTTTTTTATAAGAATAATACTTACGAGAATTAATAAATTTTAAAATATCTTCCATTAAAATATAATTAAATTCAGATTCTCCGGATAAACCCATTTTATTTATATTTTCTAGTAATTTTGTACAATGGTTAGGTTTCATAGTAGGGCCTAACATCATTGAACATCTTAAAATTAAATCATCTTCATCCATTAATGTTTCTGAGAGTTGTTTAAAAATAGAATACATATTAGGATTCTGTTGATAAACATCAACTGAAGAAATATAAATAAATTTTTTATAATTTAATTTTTTTAAACGTTGTGTTAATAAAATATTATCATCCAGATATTTTTTATAATCTGAAATTTGGGTTTCTTTATTAAATGCACAATGAATTATTGTATCATATTCTGTATGGTATGAAGCTTCAAAATTAAATTTTCTATTTAATCCAACTGAATTAGGAATGTTTTCATATAGATATTTTCCTAACCCACTATTAGTTCCTGTTATTAAATCCATAATTAATGATGTACAAAAGCATTATAACGTTTATCTAAAATATCTTTATTATTTAAAAACCAATCAGTAGTTCTTTTTATTCCTTCATCTAAACCAACTGAAATATCAAATCCATAAGATTTAGCTCTAGTCATATCAAATAATCTTAAGGCATCTCCTGAGGGTTTATCTGTTAACCATTTTATAGGTAAATCTCTACCACAGTGTTTAACCACCATTTCTACTACTTGTTTTATAGAATACCCTTCACCTGATCCTAAATTAATGGGTTCTGTTATTTGGTTTTCTACTGCAAATATCATTCCTTTAGCTACATCATCAGCATGTATAAAATCTCTTACAGCTGAACCATCTCCCCAAACTTCTAATACTTCATTTTCTTGGGCTTTTCTAACTAATGAAGGAATTACCATAGCATTTTCAGGGTTAAAATTATCATAAGCTCCATAAACATTAGCTGGTCTTACAATTGATATATTTTTATTCCCATATTGAATGCCATAAGCTTCAGCTTGTAATTCTCCTATCCTTTTAGCCCAACCCGCAAACCTATCATTAGGTGAGGGCATAGTTGACCATACACTATCTTCCTTAAACACATTTGCGGGGGCATACACTCCCACTGAGCTGGTAAATAGATACCACTTCACATTCGCCCTAGCAGCTGCTTCCATCATATTAGTATTAAATTGGAGCATAGGGACCATAAAATCAACGGGTTGCTCAGCACACATTTTAGGGGATCCCTTTATACCTACTAAGTTAAATACGTAATCCATTCCATTACATATTTTTTCACATTGGTCAAAATATCTTAAATCTACCTTTATATAATTTACATCTTTAGGTAAACCAATAGGCTCTGTTAAATCTGCTATTGTTATTTTAGCACCTTTACTATATAACATTTCCACTAAAGAGCGACCAATCATACCCCCTCCACCAGTTACTAAAACTTTTTGATTTTTAAACATTATTTAATTTTTTACATAAGTTAATAATTTGCTCTTCAGTTAAATCCGTGTGATTTCCTATATAAAGAGCATAATCGTGAATATAATCAGCTTGGGGTAATTTCCCAGCTACCCTATAAGGGAATTTTTTAAGATAAGGTTGTCGTGCCTGATTTCCACCTCCAGCTGTCCCCACTCTATATTCAACTTTTTCATCTTCTAAAATTTTACAAACATCATCAAGTTTGTGTCTAATAATAGACTGCATTATAAGGGGTAAAGCAAAGCTGCTATTACCCCAAGTTTTAAATGATGAGATAAATTTAGAACTGTTTAAGTTTTTTAACCAAATATCTAAATTTTCTCTTCTACGTTCTATATTGTGGTCAATGCGTTTCATTTGCTCTATACCAAGTACCGCGTTCAATTCACTACTTCGCATATTAAAACCCGCTACGGCGAAGGTAAACAATGGATTTAGGTCGGGGTTGGTAAGTTTATAGTGATCTTGAAGCTCAGGAGATGCTTCTCTTGTCATCCCATGTGAGCGGAAGAGTTTTGCTAAGTCATGAAGTTTAGGATTATTTACACAAATCATTCCCCCCTCAATAGTAGTAATGTGGTGTCCAAAATAAAATGAAAATAATGAAATATCACCAATAGATCCTACTCTTTTATCACCAAATTTAGCACCATGAGCTTCACAACAATCTTCAATTAAAATAAGATTATTTTCTTTTGCTATTTTTACTATCTCATCTGTTAAAGCGTTAAATCCTAAAGTATGAACTAATACAATTGCTTTTGTTTTAGGGGTAATTGCATTTTTTATATTTTCAGCAGTGATATTGAAGTTTATCATATCAACATCTACGAATACGGGTGTCATTCCTAATTGCACTACGGATGAAACATCAGAAACCCATCCAATAGGTGGAACAATGACTTCACCTTTACCTACTAATTCTTTTACCATTGCAATAGAAATGTAATTTCCAGATGCACCAGAATTAACCATTATAGAATGATCAACTCCTAGCCAATCAGACCATAAATCTTCAAATTCTTTTACTTTGGGTCCATTCGTAAATCTGTTACTATTAAGAATGAAATCGGACATTACCTTTTTATCTTGTTTAGTAATGTTATCGTTAATAAGAGGCCATTTAAACATGTTATTTGCTGTTATAATATTCACTATGTTCTACAAACAGAGTAGACTTATCACTTTTATATGCTTTTTGAAAAGCAGGTAGGATTTGTTCTGGTTCTGTTAATTCTACAACTTCTACTTCTGTTAGCATTTTTTTAATAGCTTCAGTATGATTTTGGGTATGTTGAGGACCCGCACTAAAAGGAACTTTAGACCCAACAGCTACACGAATTATAACTTTAGGTTTCATCTCACCTTTAGACATATCTTGGATTTTATCTAAATGATTAACTAACTGATTCATAGATAGTATAAAAAAATCAAATCTAGGGTAGCAGGTTATAGGTACCCAGCCTGTTAAAGCCATACCTGTAGCCATCCCCAATTGAGTTTCTTCAAATACCGGGAGTTCTATTCTTTTATCTTGAGGGACTCCTTCTAATGTAGTTGACATAGCATGTCCACTCATACCTACAGCTTGACCTGTAAATACTGAATTGGGTTGTTGTCCTAACCATGTCATGGCTAGTGTTATTTCTTTTTTATATTCCATTTGATTAAAAATTAACCCATTGACCTGTTCCGTGATGGGGGTATGACATTTTATATTGATAATAAATTACATTTTTAGGTGCGTCCATTCTTTTCCCCCAAGCCATGTCTGTAGGAGTATGTACACTTAAGTTATTATCTTCTACTACAAATTGGAGTGGGAGGTTTAGATTCTGAGAGTATTTATAGGCTTCATGGAATACTCCGGTTTCCATCGTCATATCTCCTACAAAACACCAAACTCTTCTTGGAGAATTGGAACGTTTTAATCCCGCTGCAGTGCCTAATGCTAAAGGAATAATTCCCCCTACTATAGAAGAAGCATAGAAGTTTGGATTAGTATTATTAGTACCCATACTTCTCCCCTCACATATCCCTTTAAATAATTCTTCGGGGTCAACCCCATGGAGTAAAGCATGGTAGTGGTTTCTCCAAGCTGAGAAGACCCAATCATCGGGGTGTATGTATTGGAAAAGTTCTATTAATTTAGATTCATTATTTTTTGCTAAGTGGATAGGGCCTTTTACTTGAGCTGATTCATAGGCGTTTTTTACGCGGTCTTCAAATTTAATAAGTTCATCAGATGTTATATCTACATCTCTAACTTTTTGATAATGTTCGGGTATATTCATCTTGGGAAGATAATAATAATTTATTCAAGAATCACGCTTAGATAAAATTGGGTTTGAAATAGGCCAGTGAATTTTTAAATTGGGGTTATCCCATTTTAAAGTAAATTGATCCTTAACATCAGGATACTCTCCAATATAAGACCATTTATAAAAAAAAGTAGCTTCTTTACTAAGTACTAAATGACCATTAGCAAACATGGGAGGGATTAATACTTGTTTTCTATTTTTTGAAGTTAAAACTTCCCAATCCCATTTTAAATAATTAGGAGAATTGGGTCTGTTATCAACTACTACTAAATAAATTTCGCCTGCTAGACATGTAACTAATTTTGATGATTTGTTATCACCATGTAACCCCCTAAGGGTGTTTTTTCTAGATGTTGATACTTTATCATGGTTAAAAGTTAAATTATAATCATTTTTTTTATAGAAAGTATACAATTCTCCCCTAAAATCTTCAAAAGAGTCAGGTTGGGTAATTTGAATTTCGGGAAATATCATATGCTATTAGATTGGAAGAATTCGTCAAAAAATTCACTAATTTTAGTATAAAACCCATCTAATTTAGCTATTTGATAATTATAGTCTATGTAAGGTTTCATTTGATAATATAGTTCTGGGGTTAGGTTATTAACTATATTTAGTAGTTCTTCTTCATTGTTAAAATTTATTATACCTCTATCATCATATCCAAATTCCCCTATATTAGGGCAACCCCAATATATAGGGATAGTTTTAGATAAAAAATTATCTCCTATTTTATTATACCAATTTTTTTGCTTAACATTTTCTATTGCTACATTAAACATAGAATCTTTATATAGTATTCTTTTCCCATACCCCACTAAATCCTCCCCTTTAGGGATATGAGATAAATCCTTTGTGTATTCATCATATCCCGGCCTGGTGTCTGTTGTTAAGTCATAATCCTCTAGAGTATAATACCAATCATTAGGAGTTTTTAGTTGATCTTTAAGTGAATATACTTTATGTCTTAATTTGTGTCCCTCTACTAAATCCTTAGTACCACATAAAAAAGTAGTGTTAAAATTTTTATTGACTTCACTCATACTATCAACAAAATTTAAATCTAGTGTTCTCCCATTGTAAGTAAAATTTACAGCATTATCACAATTTTGTAAAACACTTTCTCCCCATGTTAAAATTCCAGTAAATTGAAAATTATTTTTTCTAGCATGATCATGTAACCCAAAAAATTCATTAGGTTCATGTAAGAATAAAAAGTTATAGGGATTTATTTCTAATTGGTTTGGGTTGTCTGGGAACTTATCATACCAAAATGTAATAGGTTTATTTCTATACCTATTATTTAAATAAATTAAAAAATGATCATCTTTAAGACTTCTAAAATTAGAGAATATTTCCATTATGTAATGTCTTTAGATTTTAATATTTGTATTTGTTTATTTAAACTATTATTTAAATTAGATTCAAATATTTTTCTTTGATTAGGAGCATCTTGTTTTATAGAAAAATATTTTTTATGATAATTTACAAATCCTTTTTCTTTTAAAGAACCTATAGGATATTCAAAGATAGTTTGGCCCTTTAAAAGGTATTGTTGAAAGTCGCATCCTTGTTCTTGAATATGTTCACTAAGAAGCATAGCATAATAATCCCACCCTCCATAACCTGTCCAATCATCAGGGATGGGAGCTATAACTTCATAAAATTCTTTACTATATAGATCTGCCCACCAAGCCCATTTACTATTTCTAGTGGGGTGTAAATAAATTTCATCCTCGGAATTTTTTAAATTATGTCTAATTTTAAAAATGTCTCCTTGATTCCATTCTTCATAAGGAACATTAATATAATCTTTATTAGTAATTTCATCCCAAGTAGCATCCCACATTTTATAAATTTCAGGGGTTATTACAAAGTATTTATTTGGGACTTGTTTTGCAGATTCTATTAAAGAATAGAGTAAATGTTCACTAAAATATATATCGGGACATAATCCCATATAATAATCAATATCAGGCTCATATGCTATTTTTTGTACGTCAAAGAATCCATAGTTATTTTCCCCTTCGTATATTATAGGGTTATATTCATAATCTTCTAATAAGGCACCTAAGTCATTGAACTTGTCTATAAAAAATTGTTTAGGTAATTTAGTTTTATCCCAATCAATTAAATAATTAGATAGATTTAAAGCAGCATCTATTTTTACAGTTACATCATCTGGGAGGTAAAATGATGACTTCTTTAATTGCATAAATGATAGAAAAGCATAATCTATCTCCCAGGGCATAATATGGTAAGATATTTTAATTTTCATTTATTCTGATTTCCAGAATTCATAAATTCCTTTCTCTAATTCATACTCACCCCAGAAAAATCTTTTCCTTATAGGTTGGGTTTGAGCCCAATCCCACATTTTAGTTAATCCTTCTTCTAAATCTATTTTATGTTCAAAGTCTAATAATTTTACTGATTTATCCCATGTAGACCATGCGTGTTTAGCTTCATGACGACCCTCTAGATATTTAGGTTTAAGATTAGAATTAGTTACTTTAAGTAAAGTATTGCAAGCTTCATTTATAGTATATTCTTTAATACCCCCTAAGTTAATTATTTCATCAATACATTCATCCCTTTGAGAGGCATTCCAAAAAGGAATAATAGAATCATCTACATAACTAAATGCTCTTACTTGTTCCCCATCCCCAAAAATAGTAGGTTGCATATCATTTATTATTTGATACATCCAAATTCCTAATACATTTCTGTATTTATCCCAAATATTTTGGTTTTGTCCATAAAAATTATGGGGTCTAACAATAGTGTAATTTAAACCATGTTGAGTGTAAGCTACCTTGAGATCTTGTTCAACTGCAAATTTAGCTATACCATAAGGGTCTATGGGACATTGCTGTAATGATTCGTCGAAGGGAGGTGGGTACTTGTCACCATACACAGACATTGAAGACGCAAATACAAATCTTTCAATGTTGTACTTTATACTACAAGTTATAAGATTTGTAGATGATATTAAATTATTTTCATAATTAAATTTTCTAATAAAAGGGCTTAACCCCTCAGCCGCATAAGCTGCAAAATGGTAAACTATAGATGGGTTTTCTTCTTTAAAAACCTTATTAAGTTTTGTTAAATCTTTAAGATCAAATTTATATAATTTTACCCCTTTAGGAATATTAGATTCATATCCTCCTGATAGATTATCTATACCTATTACATCATAAGAAGTATTATCTATAATCCACCCCGCTAATCTAGAACCTAAAAGTCCTGCTACTCCTGTAATTAATATTTTATTTTTCATATTTATTTATTTTGTGAATTTCCCTTCCAAACTCTATAAGAATCACTATCAAAATGCTGGGTAGAAGCTTCAAATACAGTACCATCAGTTAACGCTTCTAGTTGGTGAGGTTGGCCCGGACGTTGTCTAACTGAGTCACCTTCTGATAGGTGTTCTTCATAGACTTTAGCTGTTTTAGTATCAATCCATCTATATAAAAATTCTCCCTCTTGAACATACCATGCTTCATCTTTAATCATATGGTAGTGCATAGAAAATTTACATCCCTTTTTAAATACTAAAAGCTTACCACAATATTTTTCATTATTTTCAAAAATAATTTCATGTCCCCAGCCTTTTGGTATGTTACATTCGGGGCATTCTTTTGCATTAAATGCTATTGGTTTTTCCATTCTAATATTTTTGTTGTTGAGTAATTTGGGATTCTATTAAAAAATTTAAGTTCTTTAGTATATTGTCTACCTACTACTGTTTTACCTTTCCAATCTCCTCCAATTACCATTACGTCAGGGGAAAGATTTTTAATTTTTTCTTCTAAATGTTCGGTAGAGTTAAAAGGTATTATTTTATCAATATACTTAATTGCTAGTAACAAATTGATTCTATCAATTAAAGTATTAAAGGGACGGTCTTGTCCTTTGTCTGCTTTTACTTTTTCATCAGAATCTACCCCCACATATAGTTTAGTACCTTGTTGTTTAGCATATTTAAACAACTCTATGTGGCCTACATGGAGAACATCAAAGCAACCGTTAGTCCAAACTATTTTTTCCATTACCAGCTAATTTCCCAATCTTTAAATTCGGCAGCTATACAATCAACTTTGTAATCTTTTCTACCCCCTTCATTTTCTTGGATTTTATTTTTAGCTATATTTCTAATACCATTCAACCCATGAGTTAACCCTAGGTTACCATCACCAGTGCCTGCTCTATATTTGGTTTCATTATGCCAAATATGGAGATTCATTTGGGATAGAACTACTATAGCTCTAACATCATCTCCAGTTAATCTAACATTTTTGTCATTTAAAATTAATTCTATATCGTGAGATATCTCTTTAATTTCTTTTGCATATTCCTCTTTATGTTCAGTGATAAATACTTCTTTTAATTGAACTATAGATAATCTATCTATTAATTCTGATAATGTAGGGAGGTATTTTCTTTCTGTTAATGTTCTTCTTATTTTATTCATAACGTACTATAAAATTTATTTTGTGATTCTTGACGTTCTATACCTTTTAAATGGTAGATACAAAATTCATCGTTTGCTGGGAGTTGTGATTCAGTTTTATATCCTGTAAGGATCTCATGGACTTTATTTTTCCATTTAATTTCCTTTGTATTTTTAAGGATACGACATTGATAATCGGGGAAGTTAACTCTGCCATCAGGGTCTACTCTCCACCCCCATTTATCAATATGTTCTTGAGTTAAACCATCTACTTTATTAATTCTAGGGACCCAAAATATATCTACATCCGGATTATTGTTAACAACCCAATCTATATGACTCATAAGATATTCCTCGGGGTATTCATCGGCATCAAGCTGAAAAATATAATCTCCTTCACAGTTATCTTTTAGATTATTTTTAAATGATGCAAAATCATTATTAAGGGGGTATTCTATAATTTTAACTCGATCAGCACATTTATTTAATACTTTATATACTTCAAGAGTAGTATTTCCTTCATCACATTG
>TARA_R110001592_G_scaffold149500_1_pt1 | contig 11884 bp, 10 predicted proteins | sample TARA_R110001592 | Tara Oceans TARA_R110001592 (sample SAMEA4398387) | marine metagenome | biome: Polar Biome; feature: [SRF] surface water layer (ENVO:00010504); material: water (ENVO:00002006), including particulate matter (ENVO:01000060) such as... | depth 5 m
GATATACCCAACGCGAATACCGTTGCCATTGAACAGATGACCGGAAGTATCACCACAAGCGATAACTCAACTCAAGTACTGACGCTACCGGAGATAGGGAACGATCCTAAGCCAATTGTAAACGTCAATTTTTCTACCGAGCTATTTTCAGGTGACAAAGGGGTTGAACTTTCAGCATCAACTACACCAACGCTTGCTGAAACTTACGATACGTCGGTTGGCCTATTTGGACGATTTAGGCAGGAAATGATAAATTTTGCGATACAAGCATCGCCTTCAATCGTTAAGTAAGTGGACACCAATACGGCGCCTATGAACGCAAACTTAAAGCTGATTGGCTTAAGCCTCAGGATTGAATCCTTATCGGTGATTTGCACCACATTTTGCTAATTTAGCCACACACTTTGCATATAATTCGTTAAAATATCATTATCACGGATTATATTTGTAGCCCTCTCTGAAGTATTCCATCCCCAAATCTAGCTAGGGCCGCGCTCTCACTGCCGAGCAACAAAACAATGTATTCGATGTGATCCAGCATCATCGCCATCCATAAAAGAACACGGCCATTATGCAGATCAGTTTCAAACTTGGACTGCGGGCCCAGGAAATTGCCCTGCTCCAGATCAATGAGATCGCCAAATTGAATGTGACAGGCAAGTATTTTAAGCTGCTTGAGGTCATGAGTTTGCCGGCGGCCTACACTAAAGGCGCCGATGCAATGGGCCGCTCTCAGAGTCAGTACCAACGTAAAACCATCAGTTTTGATGTGGAGAGCTTTGATAAAGTTGTTCGCCAAATTGTAGCATTGGCTAAAGCTTGCGCTCCCGTTAATCCAGAGGACTTCTATCAGCCGGTTCGTAAACACAAGGGAAAAAGCCGAGACCTTCCGATGGTGGATGCAGCGCTTAGAGCGGCTTTTACCGACTACTTGCGTTTACGACTTGAAAAGGCAAGAACGCTCATGCCCTCCTCCCCTCTTTTTATTACTCAAAAAGGTGGGCCTTATTCTCCAAATACTCTACAGGAACACAAGGCTGTCATCCTTCGAGATTGGGCCAGTGTTGAAAAGCGAGTTCCCACAGCGGATGACCTTCCTTGATCACCAATGTTATTCATGAACAGAAAAATCAGTGAAAGTTGCGCAAGAAACCGCTGGATATGTTAATCCTTCCACCACGCTAATATACGAAGAACCTCCAGAAGAACAGATCAAAAGTGCTCTTGAAAACATCTGAACGAAAGCTCGCCCAGCTATCCTTCCTTAAACCCAGATAACTTTTCCGTTACGTAACCAAAAATGGGATTTGCACCCGCCGTTGAGCCAGACGGAGGGGTGCAATGAAGGTTTGCCCTCTTTATTGATATTAATAGACCAGTGGGGCTTGGCCTCCTCGATCAGTAACAACTCTAGCCGTTTGCCACAGCCGCAGGGACAACGAAAAGCCACGGCCCAGTCTTCGTTGTATTCTCGAGCCAGCACCAGATTGCGCCGGGGTAATTTCTGCGGTGGCGTATCCGCCTCAACGATGATGATGCGTCGCGCGGGAAGAATCCTATCTACCTGTTTTAGTATCCAACGGGGCCATTTCATGCGCTCACCTCGCTGACAGTAAATCGTGGCATACCTAGCAGGGGTTCAATTAAACCACGTCCAAGGTGAGGATTCGGCGCGCAGCTAAAGTCTGTTTCACCCATAAACTCTTCTTCACCTGCGGCCAGTGAAAATTGGGTGCGGGCCCTTTCTGCATTAGGTTCATGCCGAAAGGGGTATGCGCGCGCAATAAACTCGATAACACAGTCGCTGGCAGCACGCATATTTAGCGAGATAACCGATGGCGCTTCTTCGGCGACATCTTTGATATACCCGTCTGCTACCTGTTCGGCCAACTCATTGGGGGCCACTTGTTGCAAGTATTCCCGACGCAGAGTTTCTGGAGTGTAGACCCCGCGATCCGCCAAGGTACTGCCACCAGGCTTCACATAGTCCACCCGCCCACATACATCGCCAACAGCGACTCCACCTGCACTCTGACGGGTGGGAATAGTAACGGCCACATCAAATAGTGGCTGCAGGAACGCTGCAGCAATGCGGTCACACACTTGCCGCCCTTCAAAGCTGTCGACACAGCAAAATAGCACGTCACCTCCGCCAGCAAGCTCTATGGCCTCGCGAGTAGCAACACTGGCTTTAAGTGTGAGTACTTCGATGTCATCCCGGTATGTTGGGATGGCCGAAGCAAATCTCGCCACTTTGGCTGTACTATTCCGGGCATCGTCCAAAGTGGCGTTGAGGATACGGTTTAGGTTCTTGAATTCAATTTCATCAAAATCAATCAGGATCAATCGGCCAAAACCAAGACGGGCCAGCTGTTCAACCACGATGGACCCGGTACCTGATACCCCAACCACACAAGCAGTGAAGTTTTTGAGGTGACGCCCCATTTCAGTCGAGAAAGCCATAGGGATAGGTAGCAAACTCCCCTGCTCAGATGCTTGCCAGATTAGCAACTCATCGCTAGCGAGGTGCACAGCGTTGACAGGGGTAGTCACCAATTGGCGATCATAGAGCCGAGCGCAAATGGCACCGTCCGGTGTCATGATAGCCGAGCCATGCCGGGTCGAAGACGATTCGCTGGCCTCGAATAGCGCGGGCATAACGTCTCGATCACTGTCATCGTCAATGGCTGAGAACGCCAAGAGGCCGCCGGGATGCGAGTGCATCAGCACAATCGAAAGAGCATGAGCCTCTGCCAAATCAATAGCCTCCTCAATAGCGGTGCCAGGCCAACTGATACGATCAGGCGAGCGCTCGCTGCAATCGTTGTGGTCAACTAACAGGATCTGATTAACCACACAACGATGTGCAGCGCTTTTGGCACAGAGCACAATAGCGGCGGCCTCCAGGCCGTCGCCGGGGAAAAGGTGCTCGCGCAGTTTGGCATGATGAGCCTCACTGATCGCCAGTTTGATGGGCCGATTAATGGTTACGCTCATTTCCCCACCTCCCGCAGTAGCGACTCTTCCACAACAGCCAAGTGAGTTATTACGCTGTCAGTTAAAGGGTTCCATTGCGTGACGCCATTGAGATGACGACTCCAGCGCTGGTAGACGTTCCCAAGAATATTTTCCCGGCTTTCAGTCTGAGCAATGTTGCTACCATTGGCCAGCGTCAGGATGGGATGAACGAAGAACATATCGAGCTTCGCATCCGGGTACGCAGTCGGAATCTCTATAGCAAGATCTACTTGCTCGTAGTTATAACCACTCGGTAAGAGGTGGTTGTGAATGATCAACCAGCGCCGTGCCCCGACCAAGCGAGTCTCCCAATCGAGCCCTAGGCGGTTCAAATACGCGACATCTTGGTCCAGCAGGGTAAACTCAAAGGCGGGGGCAGCTGCCGCCTCGCCATTGTTGATTTCTGCCGGGGTGAGACGCAGCTTTTCGATACCCGGCTTCCGCAGGTCAATGGCATCGCTCATCTCGATGACTTGCTTAGGCTCGCCCTTCACCTTGAGCACCAAAATCCAACCCTTGTCTGGGTTAAAGCCGGCTGCCTTAAGTGCATCACGGGCAACAATCGTCGGTTGTTCGACGTTTACAATAACGCCCTGCACGTTCAGCTTCCAGATTCTGAGTTGAGTGTAGATCTTTTCGAGACCAGGCTCATTCAAATCCACACAGTCCCCATCGGTAAGAAGCTGATCCGGCTGGTTACGGCGCTCCAACCAGATATCTTGATCCTCAGCAATGCCGCCGACACGGCGCAGCACATCCTCACAAATGTGGGCCTGCCCCCAGGGAAAACGCTGCCCGTTCAAGGCGACATAGAAGAGGCGATCGCTATCGAAGGCAAAAAACTGCTCAACGCCACGTTGATACACATCCACCGTGTCATCGAGGTCTACCGCTTCGAGCTCGCCTTTGTCGTCAAACAGTAACAGCAGGTGGTTTTCAACCGGGGTTTTGCCTGCTGCACTCAGGATTTGGCGACCGGTAGGCACCGAATCATCAATTTCAACCAAGGTGCCCTGCCCGTCGGGGTCTAGCACCTGAACTAGGTAGTGCTCCGCAATGGGCAGTGGGCGGCCCTCTTGACGGCAAAGGGCTATGTTTTCGCGCTTGACACGCTTTTCGTTGGGGGAGGTAACATCGTTCATAATCGAATAATCCCTTGATGGCTTGCCGCGACATGCGGTTCCTTAGCCGTTCAAGGGGTTAATCGAAGCAAATCTTTCTGACCGGAAAGCCCAATCTACTTTTTTATACCAATTTTTCCTGCCGGGACTTTGCCACAGATGAAAAAGCTCGGGCAGCGAGGGCAAGTGCGATTTTCAGGCTTTGCGGGAAAGTGCCCCTGGGCGATGGCAGCCATGGCCGATTGGGTTTTGCTCAGGCGCGCGGATTTTTTTCTGTCGGTCACCGTGACCTGCTCCTGGGTTTCGCCAGCCAAGTGCACTGCCTCCACTCGAGTGCCATGCCCAAATTGACGTTCTGCCGCCTCCAGCAATAGCGTGTATTCAATGCGGTCAAATTCTTCGCTGCCCTTTTTTCCGGACTTAATGCGCCGAATGCTGTACTTACCGTCTGTATCAAGTGTCATTTCATCGGGTAATACGCTGATCTCGCCTTCTGGAAAAGACACTTGCAGCACCTCGGGTTTGACCATCTGACGTCCTTGGCGGGTCTCTATTAGGTATTGCACCAGGCGCTCCCCAATGCGGCGATAGTCATCTGCGTAGCCGTGATCCACAGGGCCCCGGTTAAGCCACGATAGTGTAAATTGAGCCTCCACTTCACCAGCACTTGGCGTGGATTCGCTGTGTTGCTGTCCCAACCAATCCAGCACACCGTACACCGCACTGTGCATTTGCATGAAAGCGCTCTCGGTACGTTTGCCCGCCAAGGCCAAAGCGTGGGTGTAGAGAAACCGTCTGGGGCAGCGGTCATACAAGCTGAGCTGTTTTTCGCTGATCAGCAGTGCCTTATCATCGAGGCTCAGGACCTCAGGCTCCACAGGCTGGAGACTGAGCCGAGTCGGATTATTCTGCTGTTGGATGACAGAAGCAATGCGGTCAATATATTTTGATCGGCTGCGGTTTTTGCCATCGTTTTGTACAGAATAGGCGTAAAGCAGCAGCTCATTCTGCGCCCGCGAAGTGGCCACAAAAAACTTACACTCTTCCTCTTCTTCGTGCCCGGCTTTGATAGCCTCAAGCCCCGTTAAGCCCTCTGTTCCGTCGATCAGCCCATCGGGAGGTACACAGCGCGGTGGCCTGTTGCTGCCCGGCAATCCGGTGGCGATCATACCTGGGAGGTGCACCACCTTGAACTCCAAACCTTTGCTGGCATGTATGGTCATTAAGCGAACGCCATTGATGCTGTGCGCCGCCTGAGGGAGTTGACGCATTTCGCGGTCTTCGGAGAGCAGCACAATGCGGCGAATCCGCGACAGCAGCCTATCAATAGGCAATCCGCTGCTGTTGATGGGGTTGCGGGCAAAGTTCAACAGTTGCCATAGAGCGATTCCCTTCATTTGGCCTTGTAGGTCATTGGCCATGACCGCCTGCTTTGCCCAGCCCAATCGATCAATGACCAGGCTTGCCAGCACCGACCAGGGGTTGGCATTGGTGGGAACATCGCCCAAAACAGCTGACAGGCGTTTGAGGTTTTCACGGGCTTGTTCATCTAAACCGGGCACCTCGTCGACCAGCGCTTTCCAACCCAAGGGTGCGGGGTCAGCTTCGCGCAGGTGCTGCTGCAGCGCAGTGATGTGTTCCAGCCGAACGGTGTAGCCGGGTAATGTCGCCGCCCGCACCAGGCCCGTGGCACGCCGGTCGGTGACTAACGACAGCAGCGACAACAGATCCTTGATTTCTTCGCGTTCAAACAGGCTGCCTAAATACAACACCGGCAGGCCGAGGACTTCAAGACTGGCAGCGATCTCGCTCAAGCGGTTGTTGGAAGTACAGAGTATGGCCTGATCTTTGTATTCGAAACCCTGACTTTTCTTCTCCATTATCGCTGCAGCGAGCACGCCAATTTCATCATCAGGGGTCGTAGCCACCCTTAATTCAGGCCGTTTTCCCAATGAGCCATGATGGGCTTGGAGCTGCAAAGGCAAAGCCCCCGCCGTGGCTTTCATGCCCTTCGAAAAGTGGCGATAGAAATCAACAATTTCGCTCGAGGAGCGGTAATTGATATCCAGTCCGGCTACTTGTGCGCCGGGAAAGTCCTCAATAAAGCGTTTCATATTGATCGACGAAGCGCCCCGAAAACGGTAGATGGATTGGCGTGAATCGCCGACAACCCAAAGCCGCTTGCCCTCTCCCGCAATGGCCTTAATCAAGCGCACTGAGGCACGGTTAACATCTTGGTACTCGTCCACCAAAATGTGTTTGTGCCGTGATGCGAGCAGTTGTTGAACTTCTGGCTCTGATTCCACCAAACGCACAGGTAGCGAAACTAGATCGCCAAAATCAACGCTGTCGGTACGGTGCAACACAGTCTCATAGGCTTGATATAACTCCGCTACATCAAGGCATTTTTCAGCCCGTTCACGCCGTTTTTCAGCATCATCACCCAGGGGTAACTCTTTTGAAGCCTCAAGCATAGCCGCTGTTAATGCTCGATATTCAGTGGCGTTCACGACTTCGTCTTTCGCTCGCGAGATGGCCGAGAGCATGTCGCCCAAATCCAGGGTTGGATCGTAAAGATTGCGAAAGTGCTTGAGTGGAAGCCGTGCTATTTCGTCTTCAAGCAGCTCGATAGCTTCGTAGCGCGAAATCACCCTGGGGTTTTCGGATAAGCCCAACCGGTCATGAAAGCGGTGCACAATATCCAGTCCGAAAGAGTGGAAGGTACCCAACCACAGAGTCGCGACTGCCTCAGGGAACTTCGCCGCGATACGCTCGCGCAGCTCACCAGCGGCCTTGTTAGAGAAAGTCAGCACTAGGATAGCCCCTGGGTCTACCCCTTCTTTCAGTAAAGACTCAATACGATGCACCAGGGTGCGGGTTTTACCGGTGCCCGGGCCAGCTTGGAGTTGAAAGGCACTGCCACGGTGTAAGGCAGCGTTGCGCTGGGAACCATCCAAACCGACCGGTGTTGCTAGAAACTCTGTGGATGGAGGCGTAATGGGAGGAAGTAGAAGCGCATCAAGCAACTGCTGCTGAACTACACTCAACGGGGCCTGTAACCGATCGGCGATTGCCTCGGAAGACAGCTGTTCGTCGATGTGCCAGCATCTTGCCACACTGCGTGGCAGAAGCAATTCGCGGGCAAAAAGATCCATAACGATCTCGCGCCGCTCATGGCTTCCATAGTCAACCACTCGATCGGCACCCACTGCGGGGACTTCAGCAGATCGGTCGGGATCGATTTCCTCAGTGAGGTCATTCTGCCCAGCACCTTCCAGCTCCACATGACCAATTTCATGAGCGATTAGAAAGGCTTTGTCGAAATCACTGCCCACGTTTTCATAGAGGATCATCCCTGCCTGGCTGTCGTAGAGGGCTCTTCCACCATTCAGTTGAGGGTCTCCCTGAGCCAGTGGATAAACATCTATTTCGCGCCGCTCTGCCTCATCCGTGACAAAAGACAACAGCGCGCTGGTATCACTACCTCGAGCACAAGCGGCCTGATGTAGCTTAGCCGCCTGTTGTCGAGCCGCTTCGATGGCGTCCATATATTACTCGCCCTTCATTTCCATCAACGCCGCTTGTTGCGCAGCGCTTAATGCAGAGCTTGCAAGCGCCTCGTCAAAGGTGATTTTGTCTCCCGCACTGGGCTTCCCCGAAGCCTTATGCCGCAGGCCTGATGCAACGGCAGGCGGAGTCTCCAAGGCACTTGTCAGTCCCTCAACTGACACGGTCAGTGCCTGTGCAACTACGGACAAGAATCGCTGGGGAATAGTGGCCACTTGGATAGAACAATCTCGTAAGCGGGATAAGAACAAGCGGTTAACATTCAACTCACTGGCGAGTTCACGAAAACGCTCATCGCTTAAGTTCGACAGAGGGTTATCGATTGCGCGCGGAGCTGCCGAGGCAGGGTCGGTAGGACTTAGCAAGGATTGAAATTTGGACCAAGCCCGTTTGGACTTGTCGCCTAGAACATTCTCGGCAGCCACTTCATCAAACTTCGGAGCCGTAAAAATCTCATTGGACAGATCAATGAGTGCTTCACGATACTGGGGGTAGCGCTTCAAATAGCTCGCCAAGGTATCGGCATTGGGGTTCGACTCCGCTGAGAACGCGTGTAACACGTCATTTTTTGACGCTTGAGGTGTAGTGTTCATTGTAGTTCCTCCTCCTGCAACGCGACTCGCAGTTTTTCGATAGCACGTGTTATCCGGTTGCGTACCGTCCTTTCTGTGCATTCTAATGCTTTAGCAATGGTCTCGACTTTCGGGTCTTGTGACTCAATCGGCATTCCCTGCCACCGTAACCCTACTGCACGCCGTTCATCATCCGGTAGTTCGTTAATCGCATCTATTAGCCGCAACCGGAAAGCGGCATCATCTATTTTTGACGGATTTGGATTGATAAATTCTGCAGCTGCAATGTCAACCTCGTGGCGGACGTCCTCACCGCTGTCGCTTTCCTCCGTCAATGGTCTAGCGTTGATCAAGGGATCAGTTTCACGTGCTGGGCCATGCTTTCTCAGTACATCCTTACTCAAGTTGCTCAGAGCATGATTAAAATTGACCTCCCAGTAGTACATCTTTTCCTCCTGAGATTCTCGATCCTTCGCAATCATTTCTACAATCAACTCGGAAAGCTCTTCGCGGATGGTCGCGGCCTGATCAATCCAGGCATCTGACACGACTTTACGCAACACGGCTTCAAGCCGCCCATAAAATGTGCAGAAAATCGGCTCTAGGTGCTTTGACCCCAGCTCTAACTCGGTGTGACGCAGAAAGTAGATTAACACTTCAAACGGCACAGCCTGCTGAGTGCATGTGAGGCGTTCGACCAACTGATCGGGCGCGAGGCCATCGAGTGCGCTTAGCGCCTGTTCAATTTCGGTGCGCCTCTGGTAGGGCTCACCTTCTTGCGTTATTTTCTTGAGCGGTATTACCATCCTTGGGTTTCCCTTAATATCTCATTTATGAACGCAGTAAGTTAACTATCTTTTAATATTGGTACAAGACGGAACTGCCCCATTCTAGGACAGAAAGGCTCTTGTCGGGAGCGGGATACCTTGTTATACAATTTATAAACCGACAGCGAAGCACATCCATATATCACATGAAAACATGCTACACGGAATGAATTAGGAAGAAGTGACCAGGACTTTTTCGATTAATAGTATTTCTACGAATTGATATTTAGACAAGCTATCACCTAATATCCAAAATCCTTAACGTCAGCGAGAAGATCTTTGACTTGGCGTCCAACCCGCTTATGAAATTCGAATTCAATTTCGTCATCTTCCAGCTTAGATACATCCATGCCGAAATAATCAACCAACATCTCTTTCATCATATCGAGGTCATAATCATCAAAATTAGGAATGTAGTTGGTCTCATACCTGCGATGTGTTAACTCCTTAAAGGCCCTGACAAATTTCTTCGGCTTCACTTTTATCTTAAAGCGTTTACAAAGTTTACTGATATAATGATCAAGCACATGCAGGAGAGCCTCGTCATTGATTTCCGAAAAAAAGAACAACCAACCCTTACTCTTATTTTCAAAGACACAGCCAGTTATGCGCAGGTTTAATCGCCATAGTAGAAACTGTTCGTTCTTCTTTTTGGAGTGTGCGTGTGTTGTAAAAATTGCAACTAGTGATGACTTCAGATTTTCTACCGTGCCCTGCCTAGCCGAAACCACCGAATTGTCGAATTGATACCCTAGGTAATCGAATCTATCGGTAATTGCGCCCATGCTCGATTTTGTCGGCATTGTGATTGGGTCATGAACTTTCAGTCCAATTTTGGCAAATCGCTTGATTACCTTATCTGCAATATCCTCCGCTTCCCTCCGATTGCAGAAAATAAGCACATCATCTACGTATCGATAACAGCTAACATCAGCCAATGAGTCCAAAAAACGATCAATATTTATTAAATAGATTGCCGCCAAAATGTTTGATATCGCCAGCCCCTGCGGAACACCCTGATCCATGGGGGTATCCATAGATCTGGATTTACTCACAGTAGGAACAGTTATGGCACTGAATATAAAATCGAGAATTTCCGCGTTCTTTACTTTCTTCCGAAGCCTGCTATGCAGTTCATCATGCCGTACAGATGGATAGAAATTGGCAATGTCAAGCTTTATATAGCTATCATACTTCCCGGACCCTACATTTGACTTGACGCGCTTAACTATATTCTGAGGAAGCTCGAAACTTATAGTTTCTTTATAGTGGGCGCCTAAAAAGTCACATAGAGCGCGAAGTGCAATGCGATCACGAACAGTCGGAATAGAAATCTCACGGGGCACTTTATTACGGCCCTTACTGACCAGTTTAAGCTTGTACTTGGTAAATTTATATGTTCCTGCGTTAGCCTTCCTTGATAGTATTTCAACTTGATTATTCAACTGCTTCCTAAATGCATATTGATCAAGATTGTCTATCCCTGTTGCTCCAGAATAAACAATATGATCGTCAAAAATCCTTTCCAGATTCTTTTTTAAGAAGTGCCTTTCAAAAAGCCTCTTTACAGTCAAGCCATACACTCCAGCAAAATGAAAACTAACACAGGGAGCAGATAAAAGAAGGCCATCATCAGGCAGCGCTTTGTTATGTGCCAAGCGGTGCAAATCCATATGTATGGCGTTGGTTTTTTGTCTAGGTTATTTCGATTTTCCTTTGGAGTAGTTAGGTATGCCTCACATTGGGCAAGATAATAATCAATGGTCAAGTGATTTTCACAAACACCCAGAATTTGGTCGTATTCGGCAGACAATTCTTCAAAAGTTACACTGGGCGTCGTACCCGCTTCAAATTTCCTAAAACGCTGGTATACGTCATTGAGGGTTTCATAGCACTCTTTGATCAATCCGGCTCGCTGTTTAAACGAGAGTCCATTAATAAACCCGGACATGCACAGGACCAGAACAGAATAGACAACCCATGCGATTCCTGACATATCGCTATCAGATAAACTAAATTTGAGGTAATAAACAGATGCTGCTACTCCGGCAAAAGAATACCAAAGCAATACAACCTGAGCCTGGAAAGCATTAGACAGGAGGCGTCTTTCTGCCTGTATTTTAGATTTTCTTGTCCACCAAATATTATCGGAAAATGCCATTTTAAATTCCTAAATAAGGATGTCCTGAGGTGTCAGTAAGTTACATAGAGTTAACACCCGTTGCCGGGCAAGCCCGAAGGCTAAGAGACAAGCTCTTCAATATTAGTTGCACTCACAAGTGAGTGGCCTGCCGAAACAGGCACACCTCAGGACAAAACTGGTTAAACATTTACCCTTCCCGTTAAGAGATCTAGCGAATTCTGGGGGCAGTTTACTTAATTAATGTCCGCTTTGGGTTGTGGACGTCCGTCAATGAAAATCCACACCGTCCAAAAAATGCCCGCCATCCCCGGTGAGCACATTGGTATAGATCTCGGTACTTTCTCTCGATTTATGCCCAAGGAGCTGACTGACGATCTTCAGCGGCCGTCCGTGCAGCAATAGGTGGATCGCGAAGCTGTGCCGAAAGGTATGACAGGTAATATTGATCGGCGCGCCCCCTACTCTGTCCACTAAATCATGGATATGCCGGTTCACCGTCTGGCGAGCCATGGTGAAGATCCGTTCGTCCTTCCTAAAATGTCCCGCGTACAGGTAGCTCTGTATGCGATCTTGAAGCATGGCGTCGACGATGGGCACGGCCCGCTTGGGGCTGCGGGCGAGTTGTACGTTGGTCGG
>TARA_R110001592_G_scaffold304053_2_pt1 | contig 11884 bp, 9 predicted proteins | sample TARA_R110001592 | Tara Oceans TARA_R110001592 (sample SAMEA4398387) | marine metagenome | biome: Polar Biome; feature: [SRF] surface water layer (ENVO:00010504); material: water (ENVO:00002006), including particulate matter (ENVO:01000060) such as... | depth 5 m
TACAGCGATATTAAAGGGACCTTGGCATTACGCGAACAAATTGTAGAATTAATGACTAACTCTGGCTGTGTATTACATCCAGATGACCTAGTGATCACCTCTGGTTGTCAAGAGGCGCTGTCAGTTTGTTTACGTGCAGTAGCCGAACCAAATGATATTATTGCCATTGAATCACCGAGTTTTTATGGTTCAATGCAAGCCATTAAAACGGCTAATTTAAAAGCCATTGAAATCCCCACCAATGCAGAAAATGGCTTAAGTTTAGAAGCCTTAGAAATGGCACTTGAGCAATGGCCTATTAAAGCCATATTAGTCACACCAACCGCTAATAATCCGATGGGATATAGCATGCCAGAAGCGGCTAAAAAACAACTTTATCAACTTGCACAAAGTTATGATATTTGTATTATTGAAGATGATATCTACGGCGATATCAGCTACCAATCACCACGCTCTAGAACCATTAAGTCCTTTGATGAAGATGGGCGAGTTTTATTGTGTAGCTCATTCTCAAAATCAGTCGCGCCAGGAATTCGAGTGGGTTGGATTGCACCTGGGCGATACCGCGACAAGGTTACCCATATAAAATATGTGAGTAGCTCTATGTGTCCCACACTGCCGCAATTAGGCATCGCAGACTTTATTAAATCGGGTGCTTATAATCGCCATACTCGAAAAGTGCGTCTGTTATATAAACAAGGGCGAGACCACCTCATTAAATGTATTAAACAATACTTCCCAGAAGACACTCGTATCAGCTTTCCACAAGGAGGTTATGTTTTATGGGTAGAGTTAAACAAACGTTATGACACGGTCAAATTAGCGGCACAATGTAAGCAAGATAAAGTCAGTATTGCACCTGGGGTCATGTTTTCTGCAACGGGTAAATACCGCCATTGTATGCGTCTTAATTTTAGTGAGAAAACAGAAGTTGAGCGTGAGCAAGGGATTCAAAAACTAGGATATTATATCGACCAGCAAACACAAAATAATCGCTAAACTTGATGGTATTTGTAAACTATTCCGCTATTATGCTTTTCCAAAAAGAAGCACATATATCGGCTATTAGTTAGTTTAATCAATAACGCCACTAATAGCATTTAACAATACAATAGAGGCAACAGGTTTTAATGCTAAGTAATCTAAATCAACTAAAAAGTGAATATGATGATCAAGGTTATTTTGTCATTAAAAACTATTTTACTGCCCCTGAAATATCAGCATTAAAAGAAACTGTTTTAACCTTTCATCAAACTTGGAAAGCTGACAACGAAACTTTCTTTAAAAAAGAAGCTTTTAACTCCTCTTTAATTACCGGCAGTCAATATTTACAAAACCAAGATCGTATCAAACTATTTAATTTCATCAGCTCAAAAAAGATGATTGATGTTATCGATACGGTTATCCCACATGATCCTGCTTTCATGAATACACAATTATTTTTTGATCCGCAAAGCCAACAGCAAGAAAATTTCTGGCACCGAGATTGTCAATACGATCACTCTCTAGAAGGCCAGAAAAAAGCGATTCAAGAAACTCAAGTAGTACACTTTCGAGTGCCATTATTTGATGAACCCGGTATGGAATTAGTTCCCGGTTCTCACAAACGTTGGGACACACAAGAAGAGTTAGATGTACGCCTTGCCAGAAAGCGAAAATTCAGCAGTGATGATTTATCAACAGGGAAAAAGATCCCATTAAATGCCGGTGATTTATTAGTTTTCTCAGCTGACATGATCCATCGTGGTTTATATGGTTTAGACCGTCTTGCTTTTGATACGTTAGTTTTTGATTCAGCCGGTGATTTTGTAGATTATGTTGACGATGACTGTTTACCAAATGATTCAATATTAAAGGAAATAATTGATCCAAGGATCTTTAATAATACCCTGCATTTAAAATCAATTAGTCAATGTAGTGAGTAACCTCAGTTAGGATAAGCAAAGCGATACATAAATACAACTAGGGACTTTGCCATAATAAAGCAATGGTGGACTTAGTAAATAAAGCCCTCCATTGCTGAAATTTTAGATATGTTATAACTAATAAATCAAATTTTCCCAATCATACCATCAACAAGTGGATCAGTTGCCGATGAAACAACCTTATCTAATCTAATTTGTTTTGTATTCCCAAGACCAGAAGTTCCAGTTATCCAATTCACCATATTTGCTTGTGAGTATAATACTTCACCTGTTTTGGCCCTTAGCATAGTTACTTTAAGTTCCATTTCTAAACGAATTTCTCCATCTATAACCAACTGTTTCATATAAGAAATTTGATTTCCCATTGATGATACATTGTCATCTTGTTCTAAATCAATTGTAATAACACCATGAACGCCCATAGATTTACCTACTTTAGCCAATACAGACTCTACTTCTTGAGCAGAGTCAATTGAAATATCTAAATCAAAACCTTCACGTTTAATTGCTTTTTGGAAGTTTTTTGAAGAAACTACTTTATACTTTCCTGAATTTTTAAGCCTTTTTTCTACTTGTTTAATTATAGTTTTATATGCACGAATATTATCTTCCGGATACCCTTCAAGATAATCAGAATAATCTGCAACGGTGACTGTTGTTACATTATGAAATACATTAGATTTTACAGGGCTGCTATCTAAGTTTTGCTTTGCTTCTATTGTTTGAAGGTCAAATTGAGCAGCATCTCCACGCATTGCTATAATCGTTCCACATCCTGTCAATGATATAGTGAGCAAACCAATCACTACTGCTTTTACTATTTTCTTCATTTTTAATCCCTTAAAATACTACGTCAATTATAAATCACACAATTTAAAAACTTAAAAATTAATAACATAAAGAATATATACACTCTTTATTAAGCAATTAATAACAGCGGTTTTAATTATTTAGATCGAATATATAAAAGTCCACACACTACCCCAAATAGGTAGCAAAGTAAAAGGTGAATATATATTCATGTAAAAAAAGTAATGAAGTCTAGTATTTGAATAGCATAAACTATAGGTTCAAATTTCTAGATTCCAATATTTTAAAAAGAGAAAAAATACTGATATTGAATTTCTTTATCTTTTACATTGTCTGACCTTCCGAGGCATTGCAGAAATATTTCAATTTTGCACTAATTGGAAATGGAACTAAAAATAAACACCAGTTCACTGGTTCAAGTTATAACAACAAAGAATAAACATGCATTTAGAAGAATTGATCGCTAGTGAACTAGATAATAAAAATAAATTAGAGGAATTTTGTGCTTGAATTTAGAGCAGATAAAATAGCATTGGAAAAATAATAATAAAAAACAGCCCTATTTTAGGGCTATTTTTATCTTAAAAATTTAATCTAAACTAGTAATTCTTATGCTTTATCAATCGCTTGGCTTACATCCTCCATAATATCTACAATGTTTTCGATACCCACTGAAATACGGATCAAATCACGGCTGACACCTGCATTAGCAAGCTCTTGATCATTTAATTGACGATGCGTAGTCGAAGCAGGATGGCAAGCGAGCGATTTAGCATCACCGATGTTGACCAAACGTAATACCATATTCAATGCATCGATAAAGCGAGTGCCGGCTTCTAAGCCACCGACAATACCAAAACTTAAAATACCAGATGCTTTACCCGATGTGATTTTTTTACTCATTTCATTATATGGGCTTGAAGCTAAACCTGCATAATTAACCCAAGCAACTTTAGGATGATGTTCTAAATATTCAGCTAGATGCTGTGCATTTTCACAGTGACGATCCATTCTTAGCCCTAATGTTTCAAGGCCAATTAAGATATCCGATGCATTTTTTGGAGCAAGAGCTGCACCTGTATTTCTTAAGGGAACAACACGACAACGACCAATAAAAGCAGCGTCGCCAAAAGCCTCGGTATACACTACATTATGGTATGAAGGATCTGGTTCATTTAACATTGCAAAACGTGTTGCATTCGCTTTCCAATCAAACTTGCCCGAATCAACAATTATGCCTCCAATCGCGGTTCCGTGACCATTAATATATTTTGTGAGTGAGTGCACTACTATGTCCGCACCTAGCTCAAATGGGCGACATAAATAAGGCGTAGCCACGGTATTATCTACAATTAATGGCACGCCTTTTTTATGAGCAATTTCTGCTAATTTTTTAATATCAACAATATTACCTGCGGGGTTACCAATCGACTCACAAAAAACAGCACGTGTATTATCATCAATCGCATTTTCAAAAGCAGCAAAGTCATCTGCTTTGATCATACGCGCTTCAACACCTTGGCGCGGAAGCGTATGTGCAAATAAGTTATAAGTGCCGCCATAGACCTGGCTAGTACTGACAATGTTGGTTCCCACTTCGCATAAACACTGAATAGCATAAGTAATCGCGGCCATACCAGAAGCAACCGCTAAGGCGCCAATACCACCTTCCATTGCTGCAATGCGCTGCTCTAATACCGCATTAGTTGGATTCATAATACGCGTGTAAATATTACCCGGCACTTTTAGGTCGAATAAGTCTGCACCGTGTTGCGTATTATCGAAGGTGTAAGATGAGGTATTATAAATCGGTACTGCTGCAGATTTAGTGGTTGGCTCAGAGTCATAACCATGATGTAACGCTAAAGATTCTAATTTCATGTCCATTCCTATCGTTAATTAATCTGCAAATAAATTAGCATTAATTAATTATAAAAGACATTCGCGAAACATGACCAAGGCGGCAATTAAGACTCTTTTATTTAAAGTTATTATTTCATGAACAATAAAACCTAACTTATATTTTTGCACTTAAAATCAACTTATCCCCTTAACAACTCTATGATCTAAGCTTACAACCATCTAGAAACATTCGATGTATATAATTTATATTGTTCAGGGAATAGATGAGATAGATGTTTCTCTTCTGAAACAATTTGTCGATACAGTGCAACCACACCAATAATGAGGCACAGCAGTGAAAACAGTGAAGGTAAAGCGAGAAAAAAAGCAAACTGTGAGAGTGCAATACTTAAGAACATCGGATTGCGTGAGTATTTGTAAAATCCAGTAGTAATTAAATTTTTTGGCCCTGTAGGGTCGATGCCAGATCGCCACTGCTCACCCATTTTAAAATGAATAATGACAGTTATCAAAAAACCAAAGGTCAATAATATATCCCCTAGCAGTACAATAAAAAATGATTGAGAAAGCGATATCATGCCTAAGTAGTTATCAACAATAGGAAAAAATAATCTTGCCAAACATACCATCCAAATACTGGCTCTAAATAAACGAAAAACCATATGATTCCACCATGTAGAACAATACCGCTCACCAGGAAAAATGAACTTATTTTTTTTATTTTTGTGCTCGCTCTTATTCTTAATAATAATTCTAGTGGTGTAGAAAATAGCTACAAATGAATAAAAAACAGCCAAATATAAACGTGTAAATTCTACTATATCTAATTGGATGTGGTAAAAAGTCATATTGCCTCATTAACGTTGATTAATTTTGTATGTAATGACTATTATATTCACGTACATTTGCTCATAAATATACCAATAAAATATTATTAATCAATCAGTTAAGTATAAATTCATTATAATAAGCGATGTTTAATGATAGGTAGAGTAAAAAGTTTGATTCATAACGCTGTAGATAATTAATGTTCTACCACATTTCAGCCATTCTCACCCTGTGAGAATGAAGATAACAGGGCTATGACAGTCCAAACTTACTCGGTAGGTTTAATGCAAAACTTAATAACTTCCAATTACCTGACTCTATCTTATGCACACTGTGTTCGTATTTATCTGGACGAAATAAATAAACACGATTGAATAAATTATTCATGCATTTCGAACACTCAAACAGCCCACCAGCTTTGGTTGCTCACAACAGGTGATATACCTATCTAATTAAAAAATAGGTCTGTTTATGCATAAGGAAAAATAGTTCAAAGCAAGGAATTCATTTTAAATATAAAGAAAAAAGCTGATAACCATATTGATGATAAAAATTGAAGAAAATTGAGAACAAGGAGTGATAAAACTACTTTTTAAAAGCAAAATAAATAAAATTTAAAAAGTAGTTTGGGGAGCATATCAATTAACTAGATTTTTTTCTTCTTGCCATACCAAAACCAAATAAACCTAAACCAAGCAATGCAAGTGATGCAGGAGTAGGTACAGAGATAGAATTCCCTTGTACGCTGTAAGTAACATAGTCAGCTCCACCTGTGCTAAAAGGATTCACTTGGTCATCATTTACCCAAGAGATATCTAGGATGTTATCTAAGGTAAAGCTGCTCCATAATGCTTCTGAAATAGAAACACTGCCTAATAAAGTATAATCAATGTTCTTATAATTCTTAGTAACCGTTATTCCTGAAGTACTATAAGTCCAATCAGCTAATAAAGTACCATCAATATAAAAGCTTATATTTTCAGAAGAATAATAACCGTAGTCACCTTTAGCTTCAAGATTTAACACTACATCTGAATACGATGTATCAGAAAGCGTAATTGATGAGTTATACGATTGGCCGCTTGAAATAATACTCGTTGTATCTGATGTAATAACAGACGCATGAGTAGAAGCCATCGGTATTAATAATAAGCTTAAGTAAATACTTTTTTTCATTTTATCTCCAAAGGGGTAATTATATTAACATCTACCCACTTATAGGCAATTATAATGCCAACACTCTACCCTATTGATTTAAAAGGAATTAATAATAATATATAATATTTAATTTTTAATATGTAAAAAAAACCGACAAATAAACACTGCAAATCCGATAATGACGATATAACCCACTATTATGATTAACGTAAGTACTAATAAAATAGTGGGATTAGAATAGTTATTAAGCGGATTTAAACATTCAAGACAAACTCGTGTATTACTTTTGCCACACCATGCTCATCATTCGTTACTGTAATATGGTCTGCAATGGCTTTGATATCGTCTGTTGCATTGCCCATTGCCACACCCAAACCTGCGTATTGGATCATATGAAAATCATTACCCGCATCCCCCATACAAATAACTTGTTCAGCAGGGATTGATAAATGATCAGCTAAAGCTTTAACACCAATCCCTTTATTACTGTCTTTATTTAAGAACTCTAAGAAAAAAGGTGCACTTTGCACGATAGTAAACTGCTCATATAAAGCGCCAGGTAGTTGCGCAATAGCAGCAGATAGTTTTTCTGCATGATCGACTAACATGACTTTTAAAATGGCTTCGTCATCTGCTAATTCTTCAAAATCAATCAATGTGATGGGCTCAGCATTTATTTCTGATTCATGGTTGGTATAATCATTATGCGCCGGTGTGATCAATCCTTTTTGATGTGAAAAAGCATGAATATCTATATCTAATTGTTTAGCAAGCTTAGCCAGTTTTTTTGCATCTTGGCCTGTTAGTATTTGACTGCGAATAATAGTTTCACTTTTTACTCTTTGCACCACAGACGCGTTATAACTTAATACATAGTCATCGTCTGACATCATATCTAACGCTTGTAGAGAATCTCTCATGCCACCGGTTGGTCGACCTGATACTAAGACGACTCGCACTCCTTTTGCTCGAGCTGCTGCAATAGCGGCTTTATTTTCATCTGATATTTTTTTATCTGAATTAAGTAATGTGCCATCGATATCTAAGGCAATGAGTTTATACATGCTGACTCCACTGTTTGTTTTAGTTAAGGTGTACGATTATGTTTAATAGATTTAAATTGCAACGCCTGAGTAGTAATAAATAATTAACTTTCTATCCAAGCTAAGACATCGGAGAAACGGTAGTTTTCTAAAGATGCAAAAGCAGGTAATTGACGCACTTTTAAACGAGTGAAAATCGGTGTTGTTAAGCCACAAAAAAAGCGAGCTCTTAATACAGCACTGTCATTTACACCTAGTTTTTCCGATATTTCTGCGCTTAATTGCATTGCATCAAATTGTTGTAATGGTCTTAAACTTGCCACTACAGGCATTTCCGCCGGGTAACCTGCACAGACAGAACAATGCCCGCATGGTTTTTGTAAATTAGTGTCTGAAAAATAATGAGCCAATTGTAGGTTTAAACATTGCTCACTAGCAAAAAACGCTAAAAGATGATGGATACGCTTAATTTCACTGCTCTCTTTTTGCGAAAAACGTTGTGTTAATTCACCTAATAAATCGTCACTAATTTGTGATTTATCAACTTTATACACTTGTGTCATTTGCTTTGTTTGTAGCTCGATCAATCCTTGTTGATCTAAATAGTCTATTGCAGTCAACACCCTACTTCTTTCACATTGATAAGTTTGCTGCATTTTTTCAAAATTAAGCGCATACCAAGTACGTGCTTTGTCAGAAGTTGCCAATATGGTTTGAACAAACTGCGCTCGCTCACCATGAAAACGCCCTACTAACTCATTTTCAGGCACTAATAATTTGTATTTATATTCTGCATAATAACTATAAGCAGGCTCAATCACTTGTTCTAATTCTAAATACACCAGCAAGGTCTTTAAAGCCAGCAAACGAATATTTGATTGGGTTGATAGGCTATTCATCACCACCTCCCAATTTCCTTGTGCATGACTTATTTCATTAATGATAAAATCAATAGCAGTACCTTCAGGTGTATCGGCATAAACAAAGTTCTCTAATACATTGAGGTTATTTTTATTGGCTAATACTAAACAGTCAGAGACTTGGCCATCTCGCCCTGCACGGCCAATTTCCTGCGCATAGTTTTCAATAGACTTTGGTAAATCATAATGCACTACAAAGCGAATATCACTTTTATCAATCCCCATACCAAAGGCAATAGTGGCTACTATTAAAGGTATCTGTCCGCTCATAAACTGTTGTTGAATGCTTTGTCTTTGTTCATTACCTAAACCAGCATGGTAAGCCGTTGCTTGTATTCCCTGCTGCAATAAAGATTCAGCCACTAGTTCTGCCGTTTTTTGCAAAGTAACGTAAATAATTCCGACAGTTTTCTGGCGAGGTATCAACCACGGCACTAGAGTCGATAATTTATTTGTTTCATCAACACCCACCACTGATAAGTTTAAATTAGGGCGATAAGATCCGGTTAAGGTGATGTTATTAAGGTCAATATTGAACTTAGCTGCCATATCTTGTATTACTTTTTGTGTTGCAGTAGCGGTTAATAACAACACTTGTTTAATCGCAAATTCTTCACGGTAGCTGGCTAACTTCAAATAATCGGGACGGAAATTATGCCCCCACTCACTGATACAATGCGCTTCATCTACTACTAATAATGAGATAGGCACTTTCTTAAGAAACGCCCTAAAACGCTCACTATTTAATCGCTCTACGGAAATGAATAAAATCTTAATTTCGCCATCACTAACGCTTTTATAAACTTGTGCAGACTCAGCAGGACTTTGCATTGATTGAATACTTGCCGCTTTAATGCCTTTACTTTGTAAAAAATCAAGCTGATCTTGTATTAATGCTAATAATGGAGAAACGACCAAAGTGAGGTGCGGTAAATGTAATGCTGGCAATTGATAACAAAGCGACTTACCAGAGCCAGTAGGGAAAATAGCAGCAGCACTGTGGCCATCTAATAATGCTTGGATCACTGGCTCTTGGCCTGCTCTAAATTGATTAAACCCGAAGTATTGTTGTAATGTTGAATGCATAGAAGGCCTAGATTAAAAGTGTGAATGAATATTTATAACATAGTTTTTCTAAAACTATAGTTTGTATCTAGCGATAATTATTATATGACTTGTGTGTGTTTATTCATGCCAAGAAAAATAAGGTTTTTTTAAAAAAATAATGAATCTTGGTTTATGTTCTTGATACTTTGTTTAAACTTTAATTCGTTTCATGATGATCTAACACTTTTTGTAATAAGGATTCGAGCTGTAACGTTTCATCTTCCGACAACCCCTGTAGTAGATTTTTACCTTGCTTATGTAACTGTGGCATTATCTTTTCAACTAATTTTTTACCATGATTATTTAACTTCACTAATTTACTGCGTTTATCTTCAGGGTTATCTACACGGTCAATTAATCCTGCATCAACTAAACGCCCTAGTACTTTTGTCAAACCACCCGAGCTATAAAACATACTGTGATATAACTCAGTTGGAGACAAACAATAAGGAGCAGGACTTCGCCTTAAAGTCGCTAAAACACTAAAATCTGCATGTTGCAATTGATACTGTTCAATACAAGCTTCAATTTCGTTTGTAAAAAAATCATTAATACGCGCCATTTTTAACAAAGAAAACGACATAGTTTTAGTACATTCAGGCCAGTTTTCATTTATTGCTCGCTCGATTTCTCGCATACTATTTTTCACAACACTTCCTTCAATTAACTTGTTTAATGATCTTATTACAACATATCTTGCCAGAAAGATAAAATCCACCTATCATCTTACAAAAAGAGAGATAAGAGGACGAGATGACGCAAATCAAAAAAAATAAAGTCAGTAAAAGATTAATCATCACACTGGCATCAATTTATGCAGTTTCTCCATTTGCAATTGATAGCTATCTACCTGCTTTACCAATGATTGCAAATGAAATGCAGGTGGATATATCAATGCTATCCGTCACCGTTAGCTTATATATTTTTGGCCTCGCTATTGGACAATTAATTGGCGGGCCGTTATCAGACAAACATGGCCGCTTACCGATCATGATATTAGGTTTGGGTATTTTTGCCGTTGCAAGTTTATTGTTGACTACCAGTACTCATATCAGCATTTTATGGTTTTGGCGCCTTATGCAAGCCATTGGTGGTGGTATTGCCATTGTTGGTGTTCCCGCCACTATACGTGACAACGCTGATGGTAAAGAGGCGGCAAAGTTGTTTGCACTCATTTCATTGATCATGATGATCGCACCTTCTATTGCACCAACCATAGGCAACTTAATATTATCCTTACATAATTGGCAGTGGATTTTTTACTTTGTGGCCGCTTTTTCGTGTTTGGCGATTATCATGGCAAAAAGTTTTGTACCACATCAATCATCAAAGCAAAAAAAAGAATTAGCGATCACTATAGAACGTAGAAAAGGCATCACATTTATTGAGGTGTTTAAGCATAAACAAGCCATTGGTTATATGATGGCACAAGCCTTTGCTTTTGCAGTAATGATGACTTTTGTCACTAATTCAGCAATGATTTATATGGGAATATTTGAGGTCAGCACTGATACTTTTTCGATGTTATTTGCAGCTAATATTGCCGGGTTAATTGTAATTAATCGTCTAAATACTATTTTATTAAATCGATTTGAGCCTTCAACATTATTACGTAGTTTCCTAACGATGCAGGTTGTAGGTGGCATATTATTAGTCGTTTCTAGTTTTTTGATGCCACGTAATTTAACATTTACCGTGGCGGCTTTCATTATAATGATCAGCGCAAATGGTGGTGTTATTGCTAACTCAAATGCCTGTTTTTTAAAATATTTTGGAAAAGATGCTGGTACAGCGTCTGCTGTTTTAGGTGCTTTTCAATGTGCGATGGGCGCCTCTGTAAGTGCGTTTGCAGCCTTTATCAGCATGGGATATTTAGAGCCAGTAGTGGTCATAATGTTAATATCATCAAGTATTGCCTTAGCTGCTGTTATCCACAGTAATAAACAAGCTCGTTTAGTCGATGAAATAGAAGCAAAAGTATAAACAACGACATTAAAGTAAGATGCCCTCCACATCGTTAGGGTAATCTTACACTCAACAAGAATGCCTTAAAACTGAATTAATAACTTGAATTCAAGATAGTTGATTACCGTTAGCTCTGCTTATTAGCTACTACTAATGCTTTAGTTATATTCGACTGGGTACTGAGTTTTAATTAAAGATTATTGAATATGGGTTATTAAGCGACTGTTGTGAAAATAGTCATTCTTAAAGCATACTCAAAAAGTGT
>TARA_R110001592_G_scaffold1811_1_pt1 | contig 11883 bp, 15 predicted proteins | sample TARA_R110001592 | Tara Oceans TARA_R110001592 (sample SAMEA4398387) | marine metagenome | biome: Polar Biome; feature: [SRF] surface water layer (ENVO:00010504); material: water (ENVO:00002006), including particulate matter (ENVO:01000060) such as... | depth 5 m
AGAATAATGGGCGACAACCCTGCAAGAAGTTTGAGTCCACAGGATTTGACTGATGCTCGTGTTGATGAAGCAACTTTAGCGAGAGATGCTTTAAATGATTTTGATATAATGGGTAGAGCGGAAGTTATGCCAAGTAATTTAAACACAAAAAACGCTTCTCGATTTTTAGAAGACCGTGAATTACAGCAAGCCGAATTGGAAGATTATCTAAAAGACGCTTTACAAGCACAAGGTAATGAACAGTTTCTTCAAGAAGGGCAAAGAGAACTTGACCAACAAACTCTTGCCCGCATGGGCCAACAACCCGAAGCCGATGAAATGGATGCAATGGGTATGCCGGAAATGGATGAAACAGGTATGCCTATGAGCCGCTCAATTGGTGGCGGTCCAGCCCCAAATGAAGGCCGGGCTGGAAGTTCCGGTTACCCTCCTGTTGGTAGTAACGACTTAAGTGATGGCTTGATTGAACTTAACCCAAGATTTGCAAGAGAATATACAGAACATTTAAATAATCTCGGACCAATTAATAACCCATTCGCTCGAAAACCTGCTACAACTCAACATTTAGAAAACGGTTTGGAAGATTGGGCCGCTGGCGCAGGTCGTGAAGCGGGTATGCCACAACGACCTATGGGCGAAAATAGGTTTGAAGATGATTTTGCTATGAACACAGACCTTCATGAAAATAATCCAGCCGCACACAGCATTACTTCAACTAATCTACGAGCAAGCCCTCGTCAACAAAAGCGTGGGCAAATGGATTCGGGAAGGCCGGAATTTAAAAGACCCGACCGTGAAGGGCCGATTGGTATGAGTCCTTCTCAAAGAATGCTTCAACAAATGCAACAAATGGATGCTCGAAAAGAAGCGGGCTTTTAATACAGTAGTGATTTAAATGCAACCGTTTCAAAAGGCTTGGACTTTGCTAAAGGAAAATTACTTGCTCAACGAGCAATTTAAACATGCCAATTCATTTCTTAGCCCCGAACTAATGGAAGAGTATTACCGTAATTTAGTAGGTAGGGAATACGAAGCAGATAATTTAAACGAAGCGAATGCCGCTGAACAGGCAAATCATCTAAGAGAATTTGTAAACCCTGAAGAACACGGTGAAGCAATTAACCAATTTGAAGATGCAATGAGAGTACATAATGATATGGAAGACCAAGAACATGAAGTTTTGTATGGAGATAAATACGCTTTACCTAAGTTATCATTGGAAGAAGAATACAACCGCAGATATAATGAAAAAGAGCCTAAATATCCGTGGGATAAAGGATATGATGAAAGTCGTAGTATGAATCGAGAAGGTCAATTGCATGGTGACGCTGTTTTTGGTAGAGTTCCGATTGAGCAACGATTGGGCGTAGATAGCCGTGGTTATCCACTGGATTAGCGAAAGGTTTAATTTCTACACCGCACTGACTTGAAATATGAGTTTGTGGCTTCTTTTTGGGCTTGCTTTTATTGCGGGTTTTGCTTTTGTTTGGATTTTATTTGATGACCTCGGTAGCGATGTAATTTATTTTACAAGTAAAGAAGAATTAGAAGAAGGATGCTGGAATGGATTGCGGAAGGGACTTGAATGAAAGTAACCGTGTACGAGGTTGGTCCTCGTGACGGTTTGCAATCGCTTAAATTTCCAATACCTATTTCTAAAAAAACCAAACTTATTAATGCATTATACGACGCTGGCTTAACAGAAATTGAAGAAGTTAGTTTTGCACACCCAAAACTTGTGCCGCAAATGGCTGATGCTGAAAAAGTGTACCAGCGTGGCGGTGCGCTTGTCATGAACAAGCGTGGTTTTGACCGAGCCATTGCCGTTGGTGTTAAAAAAATTAACATAGTGATTAGCCCGTGTGAAACCTTCAACATGAAGAACATGCGAAAAACTCGTAGTGAACTTGTGTTGATGTACAAAACATTCTTGGATAAAATACCAAAAGAAAATGTGCGTGTGTACATCAGCATGGCGTTTGGTAGCCCGTTTAGTGGTCAAGTTTCCCCATTAACCATGCAATTGTGTATCAAAGATGCAAAAATGTTTGGTAATACCGTAGTGTTTGCTGATACAGTTGGTGTAGGTACACGAGAAGAAATTGCATTGTGGACAGAAATGGCAAACAACGAAGGAGTGAAACCTGCATTGCACTTACATCACAAAGGTGATGAGTCAAATGCGTTAGAACTTATTCGTGCAGGACTGTTAGCGGGTATTCGTGAGTTTGATTCAAGCATTGGTGGGCTTGGTGGTTGTCCGTTTGTTGAAAATAGCGGTGCTAACCTTGCTACTGAAACGCTGGTGTTGCATCTTAATGCATGGGGTTTTGAAACCGGTGTGTCTTACGACACGCTCAAAGCCGCTTCGATTATTGCAAAAAAAATCTTAACGGCAGAAAAAGAATCCAAACTACCGGTATTGCAATAATTAAAATTGGAATTAAACAAACGGCAAGAATGGCATCAGCCCAATAACGCCATTCCATACTATCCCTCAATGGAAAGTTGTAGGCATTTCAAATGGTTTAGGTGTGAAAGTATCGTCGTCTTTGTGATTTTGCGCCATTAGTTCAATTGTGCGTAGCATGTGTGGGCTGATATTGTCAATCATAGTGCCGTTTTCTGTTGGAACCATCTTGTGTTGACGGTCAAGTGTGGTAATGTCTTGAGTAAACTCTTGCGGTAGTGGCTCATCGTGGTGGACTTCGATACCCGCTTTGAACAACATTTGCCATGCCAAGTCTATTGGTTCACTTTTTTGTTCACGAGGGTCGGGAAATGGCCCTTTTCCATTTATCCATACCATTCCAGTTCCGGGTATTTCCTCAATTTTTTGTTCGGGTTGAATATAAGGACCGGGAGGCATCATTTGATTTTCTATGTATTGTCTTTGGTTATCCAATAAAGAAGAACCCATGTTTAATTTACGAGCGATAGGTGCTGATTCACCACTTCGCATTTGTTGTTCATTAGAGTATGACATATTTTCAGCCATATTACTATCAATTGCACTTAACCTTTGCAAGTCGGGGTGATTTTCATGAGCGTATGATAGATATTTAGGAACACCAGCATCTAAATTTTTATTTGCCCTTTCAATTGCTGTTTGTTCTATAAGATTTCTTAAACCATGTTTCATGTGTCCAGTTGAACTTGTTTGGTTTCTTTTTCTGTCAATTGAACGCTGTAGTACATTTTCAGGATGGTAATAATTTAACATTTCTCGCTCATTCATTTTTGCAATACCGGCTTGGTCTTTGGCTTGTTGGGCTGTGTCCTTTGCGCCTTGAATGTTATTCTGCATGGTTTGTTGTGCTTGAGCGACTTGAGCATTGGCTTGATTTTGTGCCGATAGAGCGGCGACTGTGCCAACTTCTTTAGCACCTATTTCACCAATTTTTGTTTGAGCGGCATTTTTACCTGCAACTGCAACATTTTTTGCGCCTGTAGCAAGATTTTTTGCGCCTGTAGCACTTAATTTTGCGGCATCAACAGCCGCACCACCAGCACCGCCGATTGCACCGCCCGCCGCACCTAAAGCAACACCACCAGTAGCACCGCCAGCGGCTCCACCAAGTGAAGAACCAAGTGCCGCACCAGCCACAGTGCCAGCACCGGGGATAATAGAGCCTAAAGCACCACCTACGGCACCACCTACGACACTTCCAAGACCAGTTCCAGCGGCAGTTCCAGCAGTACGACCAAGAGCCATGCCACCTCTTGCACCTGCTACAGTAGCAGATGCTTTCCGAACAGCAACATGTCGGCCCATGACCTTCGTAGCGAGCGAGCATTCTAAATGGTATCGCTTATTACCACCAACTGGTGCGTATGCGTAAGGAGTTAGAGCCAATGGAACAGGCTTTTCTTCTTCTTAAAAACCAAAATGAGCGTTGGGATGAAATTATTCGTGAGTATAATGAGCGAAAATTCGATGAACTTACGGCTGGTTTTCACCAAAGATACTCCCCAAATAGGTCACTTAGATTAACTTCTGCACAAAATAGCAGTAAATATCACCCAAGTCAAAAATTACATTTAGCAAGAAAACTTGCTAATCCCGAAAATACAGGTTTTAGGGACGAAAATTTACGAATGAATCGAGGGGAAGAATTACCGCTTGAAACCCAGTTGACACGAGAAACACTTGGAGGAAGATTTGTTTATCCATCTCATGCAAGGGCTTTCATGGCTACAGAAGGAAGACCAACTATTGATGTGCCTTACAGTAAACGAAATGCGGCATTAAATTTATACGGTTTTGAAGGTACACCGGAAAGATATGGTAAAAATCAAGACCCCGAAGGCATTATTTATGGTGATTTAGAACAAGACAGTGTACACCGACTTAATAAAAAACCATTTATTCTTCGTGACCTTCAAAGAGCCGCAGGTATGTTTCAACCAAGTTATAATGCACCATCAAAAGTAGGAGATGATGGAGCGGAGCGTTATCGTGCCCGTGAACTTGCTCAAATGTTAATGGATGCTGAAATTCCGGGTGCTTTAATTGACCCGGAAACAGCAAGAGCGCATGGTATAGAATCATTTGAGGATATGACACCAAAAAATAAAATGGGAGATATAACACAAATTGTTACTGATTTAACAGGAAACATACGAATGCCTACTGATGAAGCGAACCCTCCTTTACATGGTACTTTTCAACAATGGGAACGAAGTATGGGACCATCGGGGCGTGTAGCAGAATTAGATGAAACACATACTTCGCCCGAACAAATGCAATTACTCGATGACCAATTAACTGCGATTCCGGGTGCATACAGCCAATCCGGTCAATACTACAAAAGCAAACCAATGGACCTTGCTATGCGTTTGCTCAAAGAGCGTGTAAGCCCCGAAGCCAAGCGTCACAAGTTGGAGTACGACAAAAAGTACGAGTCCAGCCCGGAGCGGGTGAAGTACCGAGAGGACTTGAACCGTGAACGCCGACGACGACACATCATGGGGCAGGGTGGACCGGACATGAGCCACACCAGCCAGCACACTATTGTTCCCGAAGACCCCCATACCAACCGAGCAAGGCATTTCAAGGACAAAGGAACCTTACTTTGATTGTCAATTGTCATAATTGTCATCACCATAGTCAACAAATTGACTAATGTTTGTCATTTTCAGCCCCCTACACTAAATATATAATAATACTACTCATTATTTTGAATGGTATTATGACAATGATGACTATTATAGCGAAATCCTTATATTGGCTTCCAAATTGACCAATAATGAGCAACATGCAAGGCAATAGGCAAGACTCGGACGCAGAAATACGACTTATGGGGCTAATTTTGGCTCAATCAGCCTTAGTGGGTATCGCAATTGGTGTTTTTGACGCAGAATTGTGGTTAATTAGTGATACACCAATGTTAAACGGCTTTACTTACGCAATGGCGGCATTTTTCGTTCAAGGTATCGCATATTACTTCTTTAAAATGTTCTTTGAACAAAATATGCAAGAAAGAGTGCGTGCTACTTCAGTTGAAAAGAGTCGGCAAGGCCGATACCGCCAAATGCAACTAAGTTTTGACAATCGACGCAATGATATGGAAATGCGTATGCAAGAAGCACAACTTGAACAAGAATTGCGATGGATGGAGCAAAACCCCGGAAAAATGCCTCCAAGTTGGGGTGTACCGGGAGGTTCACAGTCTTTAATCGCACAACATGACGCTGATGCGTTTAATCCGGGCATTCCAAGTCATGAAGCCGAAGTAAAACAACCAATTAACCTCGGTATTAAAGAAGAAGAAGAAAAGAAGAAGTGAGTTGGTTAAATGGGTCGTATCTTTAAAACCCCTACTGATGATTCAACCGAAGCCACTCTTCGTGCAATGCACACTCAAAATACCTTAGACACTTATTATGAAAAAGGAGTAGGATGGATAAGGACTGTTTTCTTTTGTTTTATCACTGCTTTAATAATCAGCCTGTGGGAATTATCCACTGGCGAATCTTTTTGGGGAAATACAGTTGAATGGGTTTGGCAAAAAGTACAAAACTTTGCAGATTGGATTTGGGGGAAATTAAATGGTTGACCCAGCAGGTTCGGCTTTAGTTGGTGCGGCTGTATGGGGTCAAGCCCTATACAACTCATGGCGACCACGGCGTGTAGGAGTTTACGGAGCGGCGCAAGTTGGTAAGACAACGCTTGACCGATACATGACTACACCCGGTGAAATGGAAGAAATACCCGATGAAGAAAGAACTTCACACATGAAAATACTGGGCCGTTACATAATGCCTAAACCAACTCGTAAAAGAGTTTCATGGAAAGGGCAAAAGCGTGTGGTGTATTCATCCGATGTAGGTGGACAGGAACGATTTTGGAATCTTTGGATTGATGATATGGTTACTCGACAAGTTGAGGCTGTGGTGTTTGTTTTTGATGACCGAGCAATAAAAGGTGGAGATGAAGCCCTACAACAAATTGCTGGCTTCAAATATCTTGTGGATTGCTTGGTCAATCGCTCTTATCGTTATCGAACAATCAAGAGTCGTTGGAAGGGTAAAAAGTACACACCTCGTTTAGTGATGCTTGTGGCTAACAAGGCTGACCGATTTTTTGATGATAACGCCGCAATGCTGTGGCAACAAAATCGCATAGGAGAACATAAAATTTTTAATGCTTTTCGTGATGATTTAATTCGTTTGCAAAAAGCAGGTATTCCAACTCGCCGCTCATTCATGGCTACTCGTATTGGTTGGAATGTTGAAGATACAATGATTAACTTATTAACAACTTGAGGGATTAAATATGAAAGAAGAGTACATATTGAGAAAAACAACAACAGTAATTGCAGTAAACAAAAAAAGTAAGTGCGTAAGAACAGTCATACCCGCTGTAATGGCAGAACTACTACAACTATCAGCAGGTGATAAAATCAAATGGGAACTTTGCGGTGACCTTAACAATGGCTTTCATCTTAAAATGTTCAAAGGTGATGATGAATGATACCTCAAATGAATCAGCAATCTTCTCTTGGTAATGTCAATCAAGCACATCTATTGGCTTTGAGCCAACAAGGAAACGACTCACTTTCGTATGCCGCTTTAATGGAACAAGCAACTGCACAAGCAACAATGCAAGAAGTTGCTGGTGAAAATAATTTACAAGTTCCTAAAGTAAATTTTTATCCAAGTCGTCACGCTGACCCACAAAAGGCTCGTAAAAAAGACATTAAGCAAGCATACAAACTCCTTACGCCAGCAAAGCGTGGTCTGTTAAATCCGGTGCGTTGGGCACTTGGAAGAAAATATCGCTACAATAAGCAAGCCAATATATGTGTCGTTGACGGATGTGATTGCGCTCTTTTAATTCAACATGATAATTTGTACGCAAAAATTTGCGATGAAGATACAGGGCGAAGTCTTTGGGAAATGTATTGGCAAAATCCTGTTACTGGTGATTCCCAAGCGTTTATTGCATTGGATAAAGTAAGCAGTGGTCGAAAAATGCGAGGTACTTATTGTCCCGAACACATGCACTTGTATCACTTATTAGTAAAATGGGAAGCAGAAGAAGACCGCATAAGTGAAGCAAATCCAAAGCGTTTGCGAGATAGGGTCAAACAAGGTGTATCAATTGTTACTGTTCCCGTTACAGCAGTTAAGAAAAAAGACCCTACACCGGCTATGCTACAGAAGTACGAGCCGTTTTTTGCTGAACTTGAAAAAGATGCTCGTAAAACAAAAGGCATCAATGTAAATCATTATACAAACCCTATCACCGGGCAAAATGATATTACAACTGTGTCCTTTGACTTACGAATTTTTCAACATGAATTGGCTTTAGAACATCAAGCAACACCAGCGTTTCAAGCACTTGTACAACAACAAGTCAATCAAGTAATCAATCAAAACCCTCTTGAGCAAGAAAGTATTGGGGTAGGTGAGTGAGATGTTAGGATTAGGCGGAAATGCAACCCCCATGAACAACGGTGCTTTAAATTTAGGCGCACCGGCTGGTATGGGAATGAATACCGGACAGAATCCGTGGGCCAATCAACAAATGATGGGTGCAAGCCAAACTCCTATGATGCAAGGTATGTTTGGTGGTCAACAAAATCAATTCACTCAACAACCTGTAACACCACCCAGTGAACTCGAAATTCAAATTATGCTTTTGCGGGGTATTTCTCCTATCGAAAGGTATGTTGCCAGCCCGCAAATGGGTACACTTGTTGAATTGTTTAGCACTGTTGTAAGTTTTAGCGTACTTGAAGTTCTTCGCAATGCTTCCTTTATTGTGGATGAAGAAACTGGCTTGATGAAAATGGATGTGACTTCACTCCCACAAAATATGCAAACAATGAGTGTGGAAAATGTAACGGGTCAATTTAGTACATTACAAGCAAACGCTACACAGACTGTTAATCAAACAGAAATGGAACAACAACAGTTAGCGGCCTTTGCACAGCAATCTATGATGGGTGGGGCACTTTCAGCGGCTCTTGCTAATGAAGGGGTTATGGAAAAAGTCGGCGGAGGCATTGGAAGTCTTGGTCGTAGTTTTATGGGAATGAGGTGATTTGAATGAAAGAAAATGATTTTACAGGATATATTCCAAACTCTATTGCGGCTACTACACTTGATATGCTTAACCCAAATCGTAGTGTTATTGTCGATATGGTAATGGTGCAACTGATTTCTATTATTGTTACTATGCTTATGATTTTAATTTTCAAAGGTGGCTCTATGGATTCATCCAGCGTATCGTATTACCTTGTTGGATTATTCGGTAGTTTTCTTATGCTCACCGGTGTTTATTCCCGTATCACTCGCTGACGGCCATTTGTGCATTGGGCATTGTGAGTTTAGCAATGCAGTTTTAGATTTCAAATAGCAACCACATAGGCTACACTTTGTTCCTCCATGTGGGCAAGTGTGGCAAATACGAAGTCTTTCAGTGACTAAGTTTGATGGCGCATAGTCACCCTTTACCAAATCCTTAGCGGCTTGAGTAAGGCTATGAATACTTTTCTTGTTAAGTGGGACACCTGCCACCCTTTTGACTCGCCACATGTTTTTTGCGAACCCTTCATTTACCATAACAGTTTTCTAAGGGTATCTCGTGACACTGCTATGGAGGCGGCTGGTAAGGTAGTAAAACGGTCTTGCCGATTGTGTATTCATGAAGACCGTGATGAGTTGGAAGAACAACTTCTTCAAGGTCATGTAACTCCTAAAGAAATGGATAAAAATATGGGATGGCGAGCCAATACTACTGACCGTCACTATCGTAATCACATGGGTGAATACCACATGGCGGCAAATCCTTCATGTCCAGTGTGCGCTTCTCCTAATCGGGCTGATTATGAATTTGAATACTTTAACAATGGTGGTACAACCGATGCTATTGCCACTGCTCTTGAAGTAAGTGAAAGTGTGGTGTACAGTCACATGAAAAATCATTTTCAACCATTGGTGCAAAAAACAGCGGCTTTAGAAGTAGCACTTACAGCAGGGAATGAAATTGAATTACTACGCTCTAACGCTCAAAAATTAAATCATAAACTTGGTGAATTACTTGACGAGGGAAGTGTACACGAAGACGGCTTTGTAAGGGATGCTGTTATATTGCACAAAGAAGTGCGAGAAACAGTGAAAGACCTTCTGCGCTTCCAAGACCAATGGGGGCCACAAAGTGATGGACAACAAATTAACCAAACAATCAATGTTTTGTCAATTGAGTTAAGCAAAGAAAGCCCGGAAACTTGGACTCGTATAAAGAAGCAACTTGAAGAAAACATGGGGGTGGAATGATGGTTATGGGTCGAGGTTCGGACACACGAATGTATGCGCCCCGTAGCGAATCTTCTCGTATGTATTCGTCTGCCAACGAAGATGAGGGTAAATACAGCCCTACTTCGCCCGAAGATAATGAAAGGCGGGCAGAAAAAAAGAAACTCAAGGAAGAAGAGGCTAAGAAGAAAGTCGAAGAAATCAAACACCTCAAAATCAAACCATCTCAAGGATTAGGTGCAGGACCGGGATTGGAAACAGAACCCGGTCTTGATGACGGTAACAAGCGTGATGATGAGCGTGAGATAGGGCTTCAAGGTGGACCGGCTGGTAGTCGTGGACATTTACTCGATTTAGCCACAGGTGCAAAGACAGGTACAGGTTCAGCGATGGGTACGGGTAATTCAGCCGTAAGAACAGGCGAGCCGATGGATGCCGCTTGGAGTTCGTTGTTGAAGGCTTCTCTTGAGGACTTAACTCAAGAGCGAGATAGGCTTCTCGAATCCGGGCTTAGGCAAGAAGCAAAACAATTTGACCGTGTTATTCAACAAATGGTAAGACCGGACCAAAAGCAACAAGAAATGCTACAAAACATTGCTGTACCTACAGCACAGATGTTAATGCCGGAACTTGAAGGTGAAGATTTAGAAAGCATGGCTCAAGAAATTATGCATGAAGGGCGACAAAATCCCGATTATATTGAAATGCAAAGAAGAATGGGTAGTCATGACCCGCAACTAAGACAACAATATATGCAGAATGTGAATCGTATGGCTCGTCGTATGCCGCAATTTAACGACGCTCGTAAAGAGGCTCAACAAAGCCTACAAAATTTACAAGCAACAGACCCAAGCCAGTATTTTGCAGACCAACAGGTTATGACGGGTGAACCTATGGATAATGCTTGGAGTACACTACTCAAGCGTGATACACGAGGTACAATGGAGGCTCGTCGTCGCCGTGAAAAGCGACAACAGTTCCGCCCTTCAACTGGACAATTCAAGAAACCACCGGGTGGACAATCCGGTGGTGTGGGTGCTACTATGCGCCGATTTAAAGCGCACATGCGTGGCATCAAAGGTGGAAAGAAAACTGGATTGATGAAGCCTCATTTGTCTGTTGAAATGAGTCACCGTGGTATTGCTACAAAGCAACCCATGAGTAAAGACCCACAAAAATACCGTCAATACATGGGACAGCAAGAAGCGCAAAAAATTCTTGGTGGTGTTCGTAACACTTACTCACCACACGCTCGACACAGTGCAAGGTCGTTTACTGCTGGACCAACTGGTGGTGGTCGTTTGACTGGAATGCTACCGGGTCAATCGGGACAGATGCGACAACCTTCACTTCAACGCCTACGCCGACCTCGTATGCCTCGTATGCCTCGTATGCCCACCCCGCAGATGCCATCTATGCCACAGATGGCCCCACCAGTGAGTAGTGTTCCAAGTATGCCAGCACCTCAATCATCCAGTATGATGATGAGTGAAGAACGCACTGAAAGTGATTTACTCAAATCAAACCGACATGCTAATCGAACTGAAATGCTTCATTTGATGCGTATGCTAATTCAAGCACAGCGAGCAAAAGCAAATATGAAAAAATCAAAGCCTAACTTTTACGATGGTAATGTACCCCAACACCCTTCACCTGTTCACAGCAATGAAGATGAAGAAGAGAAGAACGATGGTCCAACTCAAAACCTTGAAACTAATTCAAGTCGCTTAGGACTCGACCCTGCGGGTTATTTATCCGGTAAGCGGGGGCACATGGGATGAGGGTTTTTGTTAAAGGTCGTCGCATTGTAAAAGCATGGGGAATGAAGCATTTTACTCCGCAAGGTGCGGCAATGATTCGCAACCCACCAGCGACAGCGTTTCGACCACCTACAGAAGAGGATGTACCTGCCTTTGCACACGCTCAAGGACAAATTGTTGAAGGTGAGTTTGCTCCGGGTGAACACGGTGAACTACACTACAATACGCCAATGGGGAGTTATCAACACGGTATTGATGCGGCGGCTACACGCTTAGGGTGGTTTTTAGAAAAACATGGTATCAAAGCAAATCCTGTTGATTTAATTAACCAATCAATTCAATTGTTTAATCAAAACCA
>TARA_R110001592_G_scaffold52882_3_pt1 | contig 11877 bp, 6 predicted proteins | sample TARA_R110001592 | Tara Oceans TARA_R110001592 (sample SAMEA4398387) | marine metagenome | biome: Polar Biome; feature: [SRF] surface water layer (ENVO:00010504); material: water (ENVO:00002006), including particulate matter (ENVO:01000060) such as... | depth 5 m
GTACCACTTTGATATTGACGATGCTCCTCTAAATCTAACTACAAGGTCAGACAGAGACTTGGTGTCTACTAGTGTGCTTTCTTCAAAATCATCTTTATCTAAGTGAAAAAAGTTAAACCCTTCTTGCGGGTAACCTGTTGATTCTATTGTATCATCACCTCCGTTAGATATAGTTCCAAATGATTGTTTCTTTATCTTTAAAAACGATGGCGCTTCGTTTGATATAGCTACAACTTTATACCTAGCGTCCTCTTCAACAAATTCATCGCTAGAGTGTTGTTTCTTTAATATCAAAAAAGTATCTTCTTGTATTTTATTTCTTTCAGAACTAGGGAAACTTAACCAAACATTACCATCTTCAGCTAGATAGTATCTATCCATAGCTAAATTGTAGTACTCGTTAGAAGTTTCTTTTATAAAGTACTTAAAGCTCTCTGCAAAAGTAGGAGCTCCATTTAACATACTTATATTTATTCTGTTGTATTCTGTAGCATTAGATTTAGCTAGCGTTGTTGTTCCTGATTTGTCAGTAAAAACAGGTGTCTCTCTACCGTATCTATCTCTATAAACAATACCCATTTGATATGTTCTCTGAGACTTTAAGGATTTTGAAGGTGTCTTAGCTATTGAAGCTTGATAAGGGGATATATTTAGGTTAAACAAAGGTGATACTTTACCTTCTTGGTTAACCATGTTGTAATTCTGCGTGTAGTTACCATATAGTATCCTGTTAGCTGTTATCTCTTGAGCTTTAGCTGTCAATGGAACGTTATCCCAAGGTCTTAGAGCTTGATTAGCTGGAACTGTAGCGTATATTAATTCAGATTCAATAGATAACTCATCAGCTATCCATTCTGCATCTGGTAAGTTTTTCTTACCTTTCTTCTTTATTGTCTTAACAGTGTATACGTTATTGTTGTTTGACTCTTTATATAGTATATCTATTTCAACAACCCCGTCAGGAGTTCTAGGATTAGAAGTGTTTACGCCCTTGTTAAATTCTTTTACCAATAAAGATCTTAACGTGTTTGTCATACCCAAATTATAACCTTTGTAAGGATTGTAATCAAACTCACTAGGTAAAAAAGCTGTTTCAGACCAAGGTGAAAAAGCAGAATATTCTCCATCTTCATACTTGTATCTATAACCAAACCTAGGAAACTTAAACTCAAACATAGGTTTATCTTGTTTTAGCTTAACGTTCCAAGTAGTTAGAGCCGCGTTAACACCCTCGTGTATTGATAATAAATTAACAACCCAACCAGCGTTGCTATTACTAGCAAATGTAACTTCTACTCTTATTTCATACTCATCATCAAAGTCTTGATCATCTAAACTAGAGCTTAATATTAATATATCACCAATTCGATAGTCTGGTGCAGCACCTTGAAAAGTTAAACTCAATGATGTTGGCGGGGTCAAAGGATCTCCACTGCCATTAACAAAAGTTCTATTAACCGTACTCTCAACAACTATGTTACCTCCATTTAAGTTAGTTCTCTTAGTGTTAGACATGTTTAGTATTGGAGCAAACTCTGGGTTTTTCTTTATTACCGTTATATCTCTTTCTCTTATGTATCTCCTAACGTTTTGAACAGTGGGAGTGGCAACCTCACCATCAATATAATGTAAAGTATGGTTTAATATATTGGGTGTCCCTAATTGAGTTCTTTTAATATGTATTTTCTTTGGTTCGTTTATACCGTCTGTCCAAAAAAGAATACCATCGATTATATTTATACCTGTAATATGTGAAGAAGTGAACTTTAATACACTTTCTATTTTAAAGTATATATCAGTACCACTTGGTATAGTTGATGTTGGAGTTGCTGAAGTTGTTATTGCGTTTCCAGAAATACTAACAACCTTAGTTCCAATAGGGTAATAAGCTGTACCACTAGGTGATGTTGCTGTTACAGTCATATCATGTCTGACAGTTCCTACACTTGAAGTGTTTAATGTTGTTCCTGCGACTTGACCAAGGCTGGTTCTTTTAGCTTGATAGTTGTCTACTAATATAGGATGCACAGTGTCTGAGCCAGGTATGTATTGAACTATAGAGTGTCTACCTTCTCCAGCTATAACTGGGCCATATATAAACCAAATGATAAAATCACCTTTACCGTAAGCTATTGAGCCTATACATTTTTGACCAGCTTGGCTAACAAAAGATCTTTGATTATTACCCATTATATTTTGAACAGCACCAACGTTTGCACCGTCTGAGGAAGAAACCTCAACGTTCATAGCATCTCTATACTCTCCGTCTGGAACTAGTCTTTCGTCCAGATCCTTGTTCATTTTACCCGCTCGAAAATGATGTGTAATTTCTGGCATATAAAGTTATTTTATTTGTTTAGACTTATTTCTTAGTACTTGACGAATTTCTTCTGGTTTAAAGTTTGATAATCTTAGCTTAGCTGTTCTTATAGCTGCAGATCTTTCTTTTTTAAATCTACCAACTATGTATTCTGGAACACCAACTCTAGTGGCTAATATAGCGTGAGCAATGTGTTTATACATAGCCTCTTCAGCAAACTTGTGTACGATCATTTCATCTTCAGTACCTAAACTATCACTAATGTATTTTAGTTGAATTGTTTTACCATTAAGATCTGAGCTAAAGTGTGCATACCCTTTTGCGTGATCTATAAAATATACACCATTGACATGTGCATTTTCTGGTGTTATACCATATCTTCTTCCTTCAACGTAAGCTGTGTCTGAGTCTGTGTCATCTGAAGTTCCAGTGCTAGAGCTTGATGATACTGATCCACTGAACTGCGTCCAAGTGTCTGACTGAGAGGCTGTGGCTAGGTTACCGCTACTATCATAAGTATAACCAAAAGAGCCATCTTGAAATATAGCTGTAGGGTTGCTAGTTTTTCTAGCAGGATATATTGTTCGTTCTATACCAGCACTATCTTTCCAGCAAAACTTAACGTAGTGAACATAATCATGAGGTAGTGCCATTTTTAAAGTAGGCGCTAATTCTATTTCTTGTGATTTTTCAGATCTTAAAGTATCATAACTTAATTCTTGTAACCCACGTTGAGCGTGGTAAGCAACATCTGATCTTCTAACTTTAGGTATTATTTTCTCTTCACCAACGTAAGATACTATGAAGTTATTTATTATAGTTTGTAGTGATATATGTTGGTAGTTACCAAGCTCCGGAGTATTTAAAACAACCTCGATAACCGCTCCGCTGGCAGGAGCACCAGCAAAAGTTACGGTATAATTATTAGCACTGTAAGTGGTTATACCTAGGTATGTAGCTCCATTAACGTATATAGTAAACTCTCCAGAACTAAGTGGCATTGTCGGGTTAGTGTTGGAACCTATGTCGTTACTTGGGAAAGTTAAAACAAACGCAGTTTGTGATCCATTTCCAGTAAATGATTGTGACCCGTAGTATTGCTGATGAGTTCCTAATAGTAGTGGCATATCTTATTGTTTTTCTTGTTGTACGTTAATTTGGTTTTCTTGTGAAGCCATTTGATATAGAGCAGGATCCTTAATTATAATTCCAGCTAATTGTAATATTTTAATAACTAATTCACTTTCTTCTGAATCATGTAGCTCAAAATGTGTAGTTATTCCAGCATTGTACAACGCTTGTTCGTCTACAACAGTGTAACCCCAAGATACCGTAGCTGGTTTAGCTATATAGTTACACACAACAGTAGCAGTTGATGCTATGGTTGTTGGATAAATTTGGATTGATCTATTTCTATTAATCTCTGTAGATCCTGACGTTCTCACGTAAACAGGTCTTTTCAGCGTAGGGGAAGTTAGTGGTGAGTTTTGAATATGGTGTATGTCGTTTTGATTTATCTTTTCAACCTCAACATAACCACCAGCACATGAGTAGTATAGCTCACCCATTCTGTAGTAATCTGGCAAAGTGGCAGCACCATAAGCGCCCAATGTAACAGGTTGTCTGTATTTTTCAAATACATCTATCTTTTCTTTAATCAAATCAACCGTGTCAGAGTACGTACTATCATTACCGGGAATTCTACTAAAAGCACCTAGGTCATAGAAGTATTGCTCAAAAACATCTTGTTGAGCTTGATTAGCTAGCAGGTTAAATTCCAAAGGTGTTATATAACCCCTCTGTTCTTTATTTGCAATTGATAAAACCTTTTGATATACGTTATCTATATTGACCATAATTTGTTTTTGTTTATAGTATGCAATCGCCCCGTAGAGCGACTGCTACTACAAATTGATTATTATTTTAATCTTTTTTCAATGGATTTCAGCACTTCTAAACCTTCGTCTGTTTTCAACCATGCAGCTAAAGCTGAGTATGGGTGTTCTTCAAAAGGTACAGTACATAGTTTTTTCTTACTGCTAACCCAAGTAAAGTGTCTTTGATCGTTAGACAGTTTAATTAGTTTTGCTTCAACAGCTTTAATACCTATGTTTCTTAGTTGTACGTCATCATCTTTTGCTAGTTGTATAAAAGTTTGTGGATTTCTTTTAGCGTATAAAAGCAAGTCTCTTTTTATCTCTTTAGAAGATAGTTTTGAAACCTTACTCCCTTGTTCAACTCTAAGTATAGCTTCTGCCTCATCTACTTCTAGTGAAACAGCTAAATTAAGAGCTTCCATTTCTAATTCAATCCAATCAACTTGATTTACCGCTATAGCCTCTGGTTGAAACTCTTGATAAACAATGTCTCTCAGTGGATGGTATAGTGATAGTAAAAGTTGCAAATTTCTATTTCTAGCAGGAACCGTTAAGGATCCGTTTCTAAGAGCTATATGACCTAAGGTAACCGTTCCGTTTTGTTCATCAACAAAAGGAGACGCTTGGTTAGTTGCATATCTTAACTCTCTTTCATATCCTTTTTCTGGGTCAAACCATAATAAAGGTTTTCTTCTTGTGTGTTTAGCCGGTATTACATTTACAACCGGAGTGTCTTTACCTTTTATAAGGTAAGTTCTATCTTTACTTTGCCAGTCTGCTGGCGCTTTGAATTCATTTTTCATAATATAATATAATTAAATAGTTTATAAAAGTAATAATTACCCCCGTATAAAATACGAGGGTAAGAATTACAGTAATTGTTATGCTTTAAGCAATACGAAGTTATTCGCAGCTTGTACACATAAACATCTTTCAGATAAGAAGTTTACTACCATCTCATCAGCATCAGAAGTATAGTTACCTCCAACAGATCCAGTGATCCAAGATTTCATCTTTCTGTCATCCGCTTCAGATTTTCTGTAACGTACGTGTAAGAATGGTCTTGAAATATTTTTCCCCATTGATTGATCGTATACTGTTGATGTTCCAGCAGGAACTATAAGTCCTTCGATATCTCCAACTAATCCTCTAGTAGTAGCATCGTTTAGGTATTTCCAGTCAGACTTGTAGAAGTCGTAAGAACCTCTTCTAAATCCTGTGAAACCTAAGTTCAATGCCATTTCCTCTTCGTTGTTAAATACACCGTAAGAAGAACCACCAGCAGAAGCAGAGTTTGAAGTTGCAAGCATGTTGTCAATTTCTAGAGCTGTAGCTCTGTCTAAGAACATCATGTTTTCTTCAATAGCACCTTGCTTATCAAGTTCTTGTAATATAGTATCAAACTCACCTAAACCAGCTTGTGGGTAAGGAGCAGTACCAGATACTTGATCAAAGTCAGTACCAGTCCATACAAGTCCTCTTTCGTTTATTGCGGAGAATAAACCTTGAGTTCCTTGAACAGCGAAATCAGTAGCACCTGTAAAGTTTGCGCCAGCAAGTTCACCTTCAACCATTACCATTTCCATTTGATCTTCAAATCTTAAACGAGCTTCATGCTCAGATTTTAAGTACCATAAGAAACCAGAAGCTCCGTTTTCAGAAGTAACTTCAACCCAACCAATTTGAGCAGTGTCAGATCCATTAACTTTGTATCTGTCTCTCATTATTGTTGGTCTGTTGCTAAACTGAGTGAAAGAAGCATCCATAGAACCAGAGATTCCACTAGATCCTTTTTTGTACTCAGTACCGTAAACGAATAATTTGATATCCTCGTTGTCTACAAATACTACAGGTCCAGAATTCGTCGCATCTAAATGTGACTGAGTATAAGGAGCAACTGTAACAGTTTGTCCACTTACAACGATTACTAAAGCTTTAAGTACTTTAGTAGAACCAGCGTTAGATATAATGATCGAGTCATGTATCTTAACGTTGTGTGATGCAGGTAGAGTAAGTGTGTTTGCAGAAGCATCTAATACTTCAACAGTGCTAGCACCGCTTTCAGCAGCATCATAAGCTACGTGTAATCTTCCTTGTTCAGACCATATTACTTGGTCAGATTGTAAAGGCATTTCAGCACCTACCATCTTTAAGAAACCAGAAATAGTACGGTTACCGTATCTCTCTACTTCTTTCTCATAAATTTCAGGTAAAAACTGAGCTGCGAATGTCCCACCACCAGAAGCACTATCAAATGCTAGGTAGTTGGAGTTGAATAAATTTTGCACTGGAGCCGGAGTTACGTGATTTAGTTCCGCCCCTTGCGCAGGGTTAATAAAAGCCATAATTTTTGTTTTTTAATTTAGTTAAACTTATTTTCTTGTTTTAATTCTAAGCTTACTAGTATCTGTACCACTAATTACTTTATAAGTAGTTCCACCTTGTTTAATTTCAGTGTGTCCTTGTCTAGGTGCCATATCGACATTCTTTGCTTTAGACATACTATCTTTTAACGCATCGGCTTTACCTTGGTTATAAAAGTGATTAGCAACAGCATCAGGGTTCATCGCTGTGAATAAAGATTTGTGATAACCCGCAGCATCTGACATTTCTTGATTTTTATTAAGAAACTTCTTAACAAAATTGTTAATGTCGCCTTGGCTTGTTTTAACCTCTTCAGCGTTTTTGACATTGTACCTGTATTTCTTTTCACCGACGTTATATTCAAAACCTTTGAACTTGTCGTTAAAAACCTCTTTAGTTTTTGATCGAAATGCATTTACTTGTCTTTCTGATACCTTTTTGATCTCAGCTTGCTCTTCTGTGTATCGGTTGAAAAAATCAACTGCTTTCTTTTGCTCAGGCGCTAACCTGCTTCCAGCTTTGATATCTTCGTAATACTTAGACTTTAACCCGTCTAGGTGGTTTTTAGCACTCGCAACTTGCTCTTTCAGTGCTATCTTTTTCTTTTTTACTTCTCTTTCTTCGTCTTGTTCTTCGTCGAAAGAAAAGTTATCTTCCATTAAGAAAGAAATCTCATCTTGTGTTAAGTGAGGTTTTGTATTTTGGTAGTATTCCCTTAATAACTCTTGCTCGTCTAACGATGCATAATCTGTATTAAGTTTTACATAATCTTCTAATGATCCACCAGTGTCGTTCATAAAGTCTACAACTTTTTGAATGTTTTCAGGTAACTCAACACCAGTCTCTTGTTTTTCAGCAATTGCCTCTACAACTTCTTCTTGTGTTGGTTTCTCTTCAACAGGCTGTTCATCTGTTATCTCTTCTAGTATAGGCGATTCTTCCTGTGTTTTGTTTTCCTCTGGTACTTCTTCTTGTTCTTGTGAGGTGTTGGCATCTTCAACGAGTTCAACCACTCCGCTGTCGTCAGCGTTATTTTCTTTAGTTTCATCTTTGGTTTCTGGTTTTCTTAAGTCAACTTTTATAATGTCGCCAGGTTCTTCGACCTTTTTAGCTTCATCTAAATTAACTTTAATTACTTCTGGTTCGTCTTTAACCAATTGTTTAGGACGTTTTTTAATTTTTACCGGTTCATTAACCACCTCTTCGCCTTGAGCTTGTACAGGTGGAGGAGTAGTCGGCAACTCCTCTTTTAAACTTTTTTCGTTTTCCATAATATAATATAATTAAATAGTTAGTTATCTAGGTTCAAAAGAACCTAAATCAAATCCACCACCAAGTGTATCGTTTCCTTTAGATTCAAAGTTTTTAGGTGGGGAAGATTTAGCCCTTTGATCTATTAATTCAGATTGTTGAGATGCTTGTATTTTAGTACGATCATCTTTACGATCTTCTTTTTGTGTTTCTTTAGCACTAACGGTATCTAGCTCCATTTTCTTTAACTGCATGTTAAGTTGGAACTCGTGATCCATTAGCTGCTTTTTTATCATAGCTTCAGCTTGCATTGCAGCTTGTGCCATTTCAGCCTTAGCTTGTTCTAATTGAATTTTACTTTGTGTTAAAGCTTGTTCTTTTTGAACTTCTGCTTGAGCAGCAACTTGTTGAGCCTGAGCGTTTGCTTGTGCTTGAGCTTGTATATTTTCTTGTTGCATTTTTTGATCTAACTCAAGTTTCTTTTTTCTTCTAACTTTAAGTAATTGATTTGCTAGTTTGACATTTTTAATGTCTCTTAGATCAATAGCATCAGTTAAATCTATAAGTTGTTGTTGTAGAGCTTGCTGTATATTATTCTCTAACATAGCTCTTTCTTCGTCGTCAGGCTGTAATTCAATAAATATACCAAAATCATATAGATGTAAGTTTTTCATTTCACCTAGCGTAGCAACATTATGAGTTCCTATAGATTGTATAAAAGCATCTTTTGTTGGTGAATACTCTATAATATCAGATATTCTAAGAGATAAACACTCAGCCATTTCAGCTGTTAAAAATAATCCAGCTTGTAATATATGCCTAGTTGCTGTGTTTGAATTAGCAGCTGCTAGTTTCTGAACACCTACTAGTGATTTAGCATCTGGCATACTACCATCTCTAGCCTCATTAAGACCAGTTACATCTCTTATCATTTGTAGATAGTAATTGTAAGTTTGTATTAGTGATTGCATTTTAGCACCACCATTACCAGACTGTATTTCTTGAATAGGTATCTTACCTGGATTCATGTCACCATCAGCAGTCATAGACCTACCTATTATAGATCCCGTCTGAAAGAACATATTTAATGCTTCTTGTGGATTATAATTTGTACCATTACCTAAATCAATCTCAGCAAGTCCATCTGCATCTAAATAGATACCATCAGGAACCATTCTAGACAACACCTGTTGTAGTTTTAAATGCGTAAGCTGTATCATGTCAGCAAAGCCAGTTATCCTGCTTACAAGTGACTCTATCTTACCTTTATACATTCTAGGTGCAACAATACTATAGTTCATTTTAACCTTAGTAAAGTCACTTTTAGGTCTCATCATGTTTTTAGCAAGTTCCCACTTAAGTAGTTTTTCGCTACCAAGTATCAAAGCTCCTTCGTATAAAACCTCTATAGACCTAGACATCTTACCGTACTTAGCCTCTAACATTTGATCTTGTTGAGGGTTAAATGTATCGTCTTTTATTATAACCTTGCTAGCACCTGTAGCTGTTTCTTTTACTTTGTAAACTTCATTAGCATAAGTCTTATAGTTAAAGTATAATACTTGAACTTGATTTTTGTCAGGTTCTTCAGCGCTTCCGATGTTTTTATTAAAGTAACCCATTTTATTATAACTCTGAGACGATATCTCTTCTAGATCTTCTTGAGTTAGTGTAGGGAATTGTTTAACTAATTCGTTTATAGGTAGTGTCTTGACTTCTCCAACATAATATATATCTTCAAAGTAAGGGTTTTCTGTATAAGAATAAACTAAGTTAGCAGGGTCAACGTATTCTACTGAAACACCTCTTGATGTATCAAAGTTACATTTAACAGCTCCAATACCTAATACAGTTATATCGTAGTAAAATCTTTTCTTAGTAAGTTCATATCTGTTACCGTCAAATAAAACGTTTATAGCTTGCTCTTCTGCTAACTCAACAGATTGCTTATAACTAAGTTGCATGTGTAAAGCTAGTTCTTCTTCTGAGTCTGGTAGTTTAGCTGGTGAATTTGTAAACAAATTAACTCCAAACGCTTGCTCTGCAAACTCATTAAGCTCTTTAGTTTTAAGGTCTCTTATTATACCTTCCATATACTTCGTCCTCTTACTTACACCGTAAGGATCTTGAGAGTATGCTTTAATGTCATATGTTCTTTCAGATATACCGTTAACAACTATATCTACAAATTTAGGTATTATTGGGACTGGCGTCCAATCTAAGTTCAAGTAAGATAAATCACCGTTTATAGATAATTCGTTTTTGTATTTCTGTATAGACTGCTCACCTCTAGCGTATAGCCTTAATTTATGAAAACTATTTTGATGGCTAGAGAATCTATAACCACTGTTATCACGTTTGAACCATTCGTCTTCAATTGCTTTAGCAACCTTAAGTCCATAATCGTACGTGACCTTTTCTTGGTCGCTAGCAACTTGACTAGGGAAATAACCTTTTGAAAATGAATTAGCCATATTATTCTTGTATTAATTTTGAGTACATTCCTCTTTGTTTATATTTTGCGATACTTATATTTAGTTTTTCTTTTTGAACTTTAGCATTTGGTGCATATAAATGTCTGTTGCAAGCCATTACGGCTAGACCAGAACTTATAGCAGCATCAAAAGCTGTTCTTTTATTTATATCAAACTTAGCCCAATCTTGTAAGGTTTCTAAAAAATACATATCACCATACCTTCCTTCACCCATATGACCAACGTGATTTTGTATGTACATTTCAATTGCAGCTGCGTGAGCTTGTTTTATATCTTCACTTGAATTAGGTATTCCCCCAACTTCTTTTTCTGCTACAGATAACTTGTTCCAAACTTTATCAGGTCTATTCATACTGAAACCTCTATAACCTCTTCTTCTCAAGTAGTACAACAATCTTGGTTTGTTATTCTCTGCTAATATTGGCATACCATAAAAAACTAATGCCATTAAAACATCCTCAAAGAATATATCTGCGGTTTGTGGTCTAGCTACGTATTCTAAAAAGAAACTATTAGGTGGACAGTTTTCCATTGAAAACTTTGTTAACCCATGTAAAGCACCTTTAGATCCTTTACCATCTACAGTTCCTGATATATCATAACTATCACAACCAAAAGCACCCATGTGCTCGTTACCTGGTTTTTTAAAACCATTTCTTATTACTATGTTGTTTTGTAAGTGTACTGGAGGTGTCCAAGATACTTTAAACCTACCTTTAGCATCTGGGTAAAAAATAACTTTTGAATCTTTTACTCCATTTACCCATTGAAAGTTTCCTTGAGTAAGACTATTGCTAACTCCAGTTCCTTCATTGTAATCTATTTGCTCGTATATCTTAGCTAAGTTAAATATACTATTTTTTGTTTCATCTCTAAAAGCGTGCTCTGTTGTTCTTGGAAATTGACGATAAAACTCATTTAAAGCGTCACCATCATCTTTTAATCCATCTGCCTCATTATTCCAGTGCTCGAGTATACCGATGTCGATTGTCTCGCCGTAAGGTCCAGTAGTTTCTGTTTCAGGTGTATCGAAGACAGGCATCCCAAAAGAATCAATGAATCCTTCGTAATTCCACTCCATAGGAATGAACAGACTATAGAGTCCTGAGCTTGTTTGTCCATTTCTGTTTCTTTTAGTAACATCTGAAGCATTGTATAGTCTTTTAAAGTTATCACCTCCCTTGTCTAAAGCATTTGATGTTGATCCCATCATACACTTACCAATGACTCTACTACCTAATCGTAGTGTTGTTTTTGTAACTCTCCAGTTGTTTAATATGTTATTAGGTCTTTCCCACTTACCTGATTCATCATGTACTAATAACTTTAGTTTCTCACCATCATAACTGTTGTCACCTGTATTCTTCCAATCTATTGTTGTGTCAAGACCTTCAAGCTCATCTGGTTTGTCGGTACTAACAATACTCCGTCTTGTAAGCTTACTAGCGGGAACTCTATAAGCGAGCTCTGTTTTTGGCCTATCCATACCGTCTTGTATTGGTTTAAAGAAAAACGGGTAATTAACGGATATTGGTACAACTTTGTCGGTAAACATTTTTTTAGCATCTGG
>TARA_R110001592_G_scaffold57323_3_pt1 | contig 11858 bp, 7 predicted proteins | sample TARA_R110001592 | Tara Oceans TARA_R110001592 (sample SAMEA4398387) | marine metagenome | biome: Polar Biome; feature: [SRF] surface water layer (ENVO:00010504); material: water (ENVO:00002006), including particulate matter (ENVO:01000060) such as... | depth 5 m
TCCTGCTATATTTTATAATTCGGTATAGAATACTATTCTTAATTCTTTCTGGATTCCTGATTTCCACTTCGTTTCATCAGGAAAAAAATAAGTCCCTCCTTTGGAGGGGTTGGGGAGGCTAACTATTTCTTCTTAAACAAAGGAACTGCAGAACAAGCTTCTCCAAACATTATATTTTTGGCAACCTCTTGTAATCTATTGGTAAAATCTACAAATACTGATTCTGGAATCGGATGATTGCCACAACCCTTTACAATTACACTTTTAGCTGCAAACTCAGTAAAATCGAGTGCATCAAAAATATCATTAAAAATGGCTTTTTCTAAATCTTGTTGATTTCCCATTACTACTTTCTTAGCATAAGGCTTTATAGAAGAAACAACTAACATAAATGCCCATAGTGGTACAATTGCATCAGCCGAGCAAATTACATTTACATATTGATCTTGATAGACAGACCAGTCATTATTCTTCACAAAAGCACGAAAGTCTTTTTCAATTAAAACAAACTCATTAACAAGCACATTTTTCAAATCAAAAGTTGATCGTTCCCCTTTCGGATAATAATCATCTAAGTTAACTTGCATTAAGCCACTTTTCTCTACTCTATTTATAATTTCGTCAGTCATTTTATCATATCATGTTTAGGTGCTTCAAAAAATCATCTTTTTTACGTTGCGAAACTCCAATAGAAGTTCCATCTTCAAGTTCTACATAACCACCTCTTCCTTTATGATATTTTGTTACGTATGATAAGTTAACCAAATGTGAATGGTGAACCCGAAAAAAATTATGCTCTGTTAACATATCTTCAAACTCTTTAAGGTTTTTTGTAATATGTAATCTCTTTCCTTCTTTTACATATACAAAGGTGTATTTTGAATCGGCTTCACATCTCATAATCTTATCTATTTCTACAAACTCTAAGCCATTAAGTGTAGATAAAGCCAATTTATTATTGTTAGCTTTTGGTTTCTGAAAATGTTCTAAAAAATGATTAATTTTTTGATTACTATTATCTCCTTCAATTGGTTTTACTTTTTTTACCGCTTCCATTAATTCTTCTTCATCAATGGGTTTAAGTAAATAATCAACCGCTGAAAACCTAAAAGCTTTAATTGCATATTGATCATAAGCAGTTGTGAAAATAACAGAGAAATTAACTGGAGCCATTTTTTCAAGTAAATCAAACCCATTTCCACCTGTCATTTCTACATCTAAAAAAACTAAATCTGGATTTGTTTCCTCTATTAAAGGAATTCCTGTTGCTACAGAATCTGCTTTGCCAACTACATTTACTTCTGGGCAATAATTGGCAACTAATATTTCCAACAATTTTCTGCCTTTTTCTTCATCGTCTATTATAACAGCTTTTAACATAATTAATTTTTAATTGGGATGTATAAAATCACTTTTGTACCTGATGCCATATTGTTGTCAAATTTATCAATTGTTTCAATATATATATTCATATTCTTGACAGCATTTATAACCTGAATACGTTCGTTGGTAATTTCTAACCCTCTAGAGATATGCGACACTGACCTCTTGTTTTTCATTTCCCGGGCTTTTTCACGCCCAATACCATCATCATCTACAATACCTACTAGTGTATTATTTTTAATATATAATTCAATGGTTAGAGCTCCTTTACGAGAAAGATTTAATAAGCCATGATTAATTGCATTTTCAACAAAGGGCTGGAATAACATTGAAGGAATTTTAATATCATTCGTGTTTAAATCGTCATGAATTACTAATTTAAAATCGAAATTATCGTTAAATCTCAAGTTTTCTAATTCAATGTAAATCGTCAATAAATCTATTTCTTCTTGCAGTGTTATGGTGTTCGATTTTGAATGCTCTAAAAACATTCTCATCAACTTTGAGAACTTATTTAAATATTTATTTGCTGACTTATCATCTTTGGTTGATACAAAATATTTAATTGTATTCAAGCAGTTAAATATAAAATGAGGATTCATTTGAGCTCTTAACGCAGCTAATTCCATTTCTGCAAATCGTTTGTTTTCCTTCGTTTTTATTAACGCTCTAGCTTTAATTGCTTTTGTATTAATCATTAATATTAAAATAAAAACAAGGATTACAAATAATATAATTCCAAGAATAAACCACCATGTTTTCCAATAAGGGATAGGTACAGAAAATGAAAAACGAGCTTCAATTTCTGGATTAATATCACTACGTACCCTAAACGTATAATTTCCTCCAGGAATATTACTATAATAAGCACTTCTCCGTATTCCAGCATCTACCCATTTTGCATTTAATCCATCCATTTTGTATTGAAATCGAATATTTTGTGCATTTAAAAATGACGGAATAGTATAATTAATAATTAGCTCATCAGATTTTCCAGGAATAATGTTGCTTGATAGTTGTTTTCCGTCTAATAAAACTTCTTCAATAAGTATTTTAGTTTTAGCTTTTAATGGTAAGTTTTGAGAAGTTAATTTTACGACTCCTGATAATGAAGGAAACCAAAAATTACCATCGTAATCTTTCCAAACAGAAGGTTGAAAACCACCATTAAACTCAATATTTTTTATACCATCATTTTTTGCATAAACTCTACTTTTTATCAATGTAGATTTATCTTTTGAAAAATTTTCTAAACTCTTTCTTTCTATTTTATATATTCCATTATTAGATGTCATCCATAAATACCCATTTTCATCTTCAATAATGCAAGAAATATTTTGATTTATTTCTCCATTTTTCACATCATAACTGTACAATTCATCATTTTTAAAAAGTTTTAACCCTCCTCCGTATGTGCCTATCCATACAAACCCTTTTTTATCCTCATAAATAGCTCTAGCATTGCTTCCTTTTAATAATTCCTTTTTTGGGGATTTATTTTGATTGTATATTTTTATTCCATTAAAAGATCCACACCATATATTTCCTTTTGTATCTTCTATTATAGCACCTACATCAACATAATTATCAACTAAAACTTTTTGGCCACTTTTTTTATCAAATTGATATACTCCACTATAAGCACCAATCCATATCTTATTTTTTGAATCTTGAAAAATTACTCGAATAATATCTTCATTAAAATCTAACTGTTTTTTTTCTATGCCTTTTTCATCAAAAATATAGATTCCTCTTCCATCTGTTCCTACCCATACATTCCCTTTACCATCAGTAAGTAATGACCGTACACAATTATTCTCACCAACATTAATTTCTTTAAGAACAATGCCTCTTTTATCTATAATACTTATCCCCCCACAATTATACCCTACCCATATCGAGCTATCTTGATCTTGAATAATTGGCATTGTAGAATACGTATTTTCATTAAAGGTTTGAAAAGCCTTTTCTTTTAAGAAATTAACTCCGTCAGCAAATGTTCCTGCCCATATATTTTGGTCAAAATCACATAAAATTGATATTATTTTGTTACTTGATAAACCATTTTTTTCGTCGTAAAGAATTGGGTTATTATCTCTAACAACTATTAGCCCTTTATTTGTGGAAATAATTACTTGCTTTTTGTTTACAATTAAAACATCTTGAATTTGACATTGTTTTGGTAAATATTGATTGTATTCCGATGGTTTAATTTTACCTTTTTCTGATTTATAAATAGAATCTTTTGTGAAAAATTGCAAGTTATTTCTATCAAAGAAGTTATTGATAAATTTTTCAGGTTTTAAATTTAATGGAATAGAATCTAAGGTTGAGTTTTCGTAAACAAACAAACTAGTTTTAGCTATTATGTATAGTTTATTATTAATAAATTTAATATCTCTAAAAGAAATCTTATTAATTTTATATTCTAAAGTAATACTATCATGAGCATATTTATATAACCCATGATTGTCGAAGCCTAAAATAATATCTCCGATATTATTTTCTGCAAAAAATACTGATTGAAAATGGAAATCTAAATAGATTTCTAAAGGAATAAACTCGCCATTTTCATACTTTAATATTCTATTTTGCATTGTAACCCATAATCGATTCTTTTTATCGGCATAAAGTTCTCCAATATAGTTAGAGGTAAATTCAAGTGTATTTGATGTATTAAATATTTTAAAATTTACACCATCAAACCTTACCAGACCATCAAAAGTTGAAAACCAGATATACCCATCTACTGTTTGAACAATATCATTAATTGAGTTTTGTGGTAATCCGTTTTCCGAACTCCAAATTTGGATAGAATATTGCAAACTTGAAGAAAGGCTTTTTTGAGAAATAAATGATGAGTGTTGTGCATTCAAACAGTTTGTTACTATTTGAAATAAAAAAACTATTAATACCCTTTTTAAAAATGAATGCATCTCTAACAAAGATAGTAGAAAGGATTTGTATAAATAGTTTTTATACAACATACTTTAAGTTAAATATGTAACATTTCGACTGTAATTTGTTAATTATTAGAGCAATACAAAATAGTACATTGTGCAAATATACATACACAAACTCGCTTATTACCAAATTGCTTCATTAGCTACTTTACAATAGCCTCTACCCAGTTGTTTTCCTTCTTTTGTATATAAGTTAAAAAGGATTTAACATAAATAATATCATGAAAATAATAAATGAAATAGAGTTTAATATAAACAACTCGATAATAATTATCGGAGTTTTATTTTTATTGGGTAATATTAATATTTACGCCCAAAACACCTATGCTACAGCTACAGCATTAGGAACTTTGAACTGTGCAGGATCTCCATACAACAATATTGCATCAGGTAATACCACTGGAGCAGGTAACGAATGTGGGAATGCTGCTGAAGACAGGTGGTATTCATTTACAATTGCTACGAGTGCCGATGTTACGATTAGTTTATGTAACTCCGGTTATGATACTTATTTACGCTTATATAATGGTGGTGCGGCAAATTGTGGTGTAGCTACTCAAATTGCATCCAATGATGATAATGGACCTGCCTGTGCAGGAACTAGATCGTCTCTTTCTCAAGTAGGATTAGCGGTCGGAACTTATATTATTATGATTGAAGGTTATAGTTCAAGCGTAGGAACTTATCAGTTAGATATTACAGTTAGTAATTGCCCTAGCCCTATGACTTTCGTCTCAAGTACTACTACCCAAGGAAATACATCTGCGGTAGCTCCTGGAACTACTGATAGGGAAATTGTTGGGATACAGGTTGTTGCAAGTGGAGCGGTATCCCCTTTTGATGCTACACAATTAAGGTTAAGAACAACTGGAACTACCGACTGGGCAAATGATTTGACAGGTAATTTAAAAGTTTATTATACTGGAAACTCAAGCACATTTGCAACAACTACACTTTTTGGCTCCGCTGCACTAGCTGCACCTGGAGCAGACATTCTTGTAAACGGCACTCAAACTTTAGCGAATGGCACCAACTACTTTTGGGTTGCTTATGATATTGCTGCTGGTGCAACTTTAGGAAATGTAGTAGATGCTTTGTGTAATAGAATAACCTTAAATGGCGGTGTTGGAAATCAAATACCAACTGTTACAACTCCTGCGGGAAATAGACTTATTGATATTGTTTATTGCACTTCAAATGCTACAAATTCTGGAGATTCTGAAGTAGATAATGTTGTTTTAGTTGGAGACATCAATACTATCTCTAATAATACAGCTTCAACTTGTGCTCAATATTCAGACTTCACAGGTTTAACACCTGCAGAATTAACTCCGGCAGGAAACTACCAAGTAGATGTTACATTAGGTACTTGTGGAGGGGATTATACTAAATACGCTAGAGTATTTATCGACTGGAACAAGGATGGCGATTTTGCTGATGCCAATGAAGACTTAGGAGAACAAGGTGGGGTTAGTGCTACTACAACCTATAATTTTAACTTTACCGTTCCTGTAGCTGCAACTTTAGGGAATACTACAATGAGAATAATCTGTATGGAAGGTTCTGGAATTAATGCTTGTGGCACCTATGGATATGGTGAAACTGAAGATTACACCGTAACTATTGTAACTCCAGGACCTATGAGTTATAGCTCCTGCACAACAATACAACCAAATACTTCATCCGTTTCGGCTTGTAGTGGTAATCAAGAAATTATTGGAGTACAAATTGTAATGAGTGGAGTGTTAACCCCTTTAGATTTAACACAACTTCAAATTAACATGACTGGAACCACAAATATTGCAGATGTTTCAAATATTGATGTTTTTTATACTGGAACTAGTTCAACATTTGCAGCTACCAATTTATTTGTAAATGCAAGCCCTGCTGCAGGAACAATTACACTTAATGGAACACAAACACTTTCTTCAGGCACAAATTATTTTTGGATAGCTTATGATATGGCAACAGGAGCAACACCAACCAATGTTTTGGATGCTAGATGTACACAAATAACCGTTGATGGAGTAAATAGAACTCCTACCTCTACAAATCCAGCTGGAACAAGAACAATAACTTCATGTATTATTTCTCCAGGAGGAGTAAGTAGCAATATTACAGCTTGGTTTGATGCAAAAAATGGTGCTCAACTTAGTGGCTCTCCTGCAACTAATGGTGGCAGAGTTGATTTATGGACCAACAACTCTGGAAATGTGAATGTACCAACAGTTACTCAAGGAACAAATTCATTGAGACCATTTTTTAGAACCAATCAAATTAATTGGAATCCAATATTAGAATTTGATGGTGCTGATGATTATTTATCTCAAGCTACAACTCTCGGTTCAGATTTATTCAGTAATACTGACAATACTGTTATTATGATGCACCGCATGAATTCAGGTATTGTATATTTTAAATGGGAGCAAGGACCAACTGGATCTGACAGAATTGGTTTTGAATATAGTGGAGGAAGAATAAGATTCGATTTCCCTGATGATTCTGGAGGGAATCAGACTGTTAGTAATACTAGTTATAGTAGCGTTGGTGAAATTGTAACGGGAAAAGCAAGCACTAATGTTTCTACAATTAGAATAAATGGGACAGTAGATGTTACCAATTCAACTAGTGGTACTATGAACAATAACACCAACCAGCAATTTGTAATAGGTGCAAACGACTTAGGAAACCCTCTTTATTGTAGTTTAGATTTTGCTGAGTTGGCAGTTTATAAATCTGGTCTTTCTGGGGCTGATATGAATAGAGTAGAAAGTTATATGGCCATCAAATATGGTGTTACTTTAGGAGTAAATGGTACCTCTATGGATTACAATTCAGTTTATGGAAACACCGTTTGGAATTCAACTACAAATTCTGGTTATTGCTATGATATAGCAGGAATTGCAAGAGAAGATAATTCAGCTTTAGACCAAAGAAAATCTAGAACTATTAATGAAACAGCTGGAAATCCAAGAGATATGCTAACTGTTGCTAACGGAACTAATTTTACAACTCCAACCGCTTTTTCTTCAGATCAAGGATATTTTGTTTGGGGACACAATGACTTAGCCACACAAAGTAATTTAGGAAATGATGTTGCATCTCCTATCTTAACACGGTTTTCTAGAGTTTGGAAAGGACAAGAAACTGGAACAGTTGGAACAGTTACTTTGGAATTTGACATGAGCAACGTACCCGGAGTTACAACTCCAGGAACAAATGACTTGAATGATGTTCGTTTATTAGTAGATGCTGATGGTGTGTTTGCAAGTGGTGCAACTGTAATATCTCCAAGTTTTGTAAATAATGGTTCTAACATTGTTAGATTTCAACACAACTTTGCAAGCGGAACAGGGTTCTTTTTTACAATTGGAACAATCGATTTAAGTACTGCACCACTACCTGTAGAAATAATTAGCTTTACAGCAGAATGTGAAAACAATTTAATAACCTTAAAGTGGACAACCGAAACGGAAATAAATAACGATTACTTTGCCATAGAAAAATCGGATGATGGATTTAACTTTTATGAGCTTGCAACAGTAAACGGTAATGGTAATAGTAATGCTCCAATCAACTATCATTTTATTGATGATAATTCAGCTACTAGAACTACATATTACAGATTAAAACAAACAGATTATAATGGAGTTTCAGAATACCATGGAATAGTAACTGCGTCATGTAATGAGAATACTCAAATTAATATTTATCCTAATCCATTTAACAAAGGTGTTTTTATTGAACTACCATACAACAATGAAACTTATCAAGTTGAAGTTAAAGACTATTTAGGGCGGAATATCAATTACTCAAGTACAAAACAAAACAACCGATTAGAATTAGAGTTTAATAATAATATGGCAAATGGAATCTATTTTATTACTGTCCAAACAAATAATAAAACTATTCATACTCAAAAAATAATAAAATATTAAGCAACTACTTTTAATGCGAGAAAATAAATCAGAGACAATTAATGATGTTAACTTGGTCTGCCCTAATTGTAACCATTCTAATTTAAAATGGAATGAAGTATATTATAAAGAAAATGAGCAACTAATTAAACCAGAAAAATTACTACTTAGTTGGTGTCCAAACTGTTCAAGTTATTTTTTAAATGATAAAAATAGTTAACCATCAAAATAAGATTCACATCATTCTATCAGGAAATCAAAACATCAATATTGAAGAATGGAAGAATATCGTAAAAACCTGTGAAAATCTACTCGTTGAAAACAACAGCCCTATTATAGTTGAAATAGAAACTAGAATAAACATACATCCTTTTGTGAAAAGGGTTTTCAATCGATATTATATTCAAACCAGTAATACCATTGTATGTATTGCAGCTAGAAAACAAAAGTTGCTACCTCAACAAGAATAATACTGTAAAAAATCCATTAACCCTTTTATTATCAATTATTCTATTTCTTTACACCTTAGCAAACTCACATTAAATTCCTAAATTTGTAGTTCTATTTTAAAAACTTAAAAAAATTAGTGAATATGTCTGAAGTTTTAACAGCAAACACATACGGAATTCAAGAAGCATTACAAGCTTTAGGATTAAAAGAAGTAAATGATGGAACATCTACAGGGTCGAACAACTTTGGTAGTGGCGAAATTATTTCTTCATACTCTCCTACTGATGGTGCTTTAATAGGTAAAGTTACTACCACAACAAAAGCAGATTACGAAAAAGTAATGACTGCTGCTACAACAGCTTTTAAATCGTTTAGAACAATGCCTGCTCCACAAAGAGGAGAAATTGTTCGTCAGTTTGGAAACAAATTAAGAGAGTTAAAAGAACCTCTTGGTAAATTGGTTTCTTATGAAATGGGAAAATCTTTACAAGAAGGTTATGGAGAGGTTCAAGAAATGATTGACATCTGTGATTTTGCTGTTGGTTTATCAAGACAATTAAACGGACAAACAATCCCTTCTGAAAGACCTGGACACGTAATGAGAGAGCAATGGCACCCGATAGGAGTTGTTGGTATTATCTCTGCATTTAACTTTCCAGTTGCTGTATGGGCATGGAATACTGCTTTAGCATGGATTTGTGGAGATGTATGTGTATGGAAAGGTTCAGAAAAAGCTCCGCTTTGTTCTGTAGCTTGTCAAAATATCATTGCCGAAATTTTAAAAGAAAATAATTTACCAGAAGGAATTTCTTGTATTATTAATGGAGATTACAAAGTAGGTGAAATGATGACTACTGACGCTAGAATTCCATTAGTATCTGCTACTGGTTCTACTCGTATGGGAAGAATTGTTGGTGCTACTGTTGCTGAGCGTTTCGGTAAATCTTTATTGGAATTAGGAGGAAACAACGCAATTATTATTACTCCAACTGCTGATTTAAAAGTGGTTGTTCCTGGTGCTGTATTTGGTGCTGTTGGTACTTGTGGACAAAGATGTACTTCAACAAGAAGATTAATTATTCACGAATCGGTTTACGATAAAGTAAGAGATGCTATTGTTGGTGCTTACGGACAAATAAAAATTGGTAACCCTCTTGATGAAAACAATCACGTTGGTCCATTGATTGATAAAGATGCTGTAAACACTTATTTAGCTGCCATAGAAAAAGCAAAAGCTGAAGGTGGAAATGTATTAGTTGAAGGTGGGGTTATAGAAGGAGAAGGATACGAAAGTGGTTGTTACGTAAAACCTTGTATTATTGAAGCTGAAAACCATTTCGAAATTGTACAACACGAAACGTTTGCTCCAATTTTATATTTAATGAAATACACTGGAGAAGTTGAAAATGCTATTGAAAAACAAAATGGTGTTGCTCAAGGTTTATCATCAGCAATTATGACTAACGAAATGAAAGAGGCTGAGAAATTTTTATCATTTGCTGGTTCTGATTGTGGTATTGCTAATGTAAACATTGGAACTTCTGGTGCTGAAATTGGAGGTGCTTTTGGTGGAGAAAAAGAAACAGGTGGCGGACGTGAATCTGGTTCTGATGCTTGGAAAGTTTACATGAGAAGACAAACGAATACAGTTAACTATTCTGATGAGTTACCTTTAGCTCAAGGAATTAAATTTGATTTGTAAAAACGTCGAACTCATAAAATTGAAAAGCCCAGCAAAATTTGTTGGGCTTTTTGGAATGATTTTGAGGGTGATCAGCTCGAAATCTCTCCTTGGAGAGCTGATTTACGAGCTGCTGGTGGGGCATCATTAGCCGCAGCTGGAATATCCTTAATTTTCGGGCCAGTAGCACCAGCAGCTTGGGCTGTAGGTTGTGGAATTAGGGGCGGTATTGCTTCAGGACTTAGTTATTTTGATTAACATTATGAATAAACTAATTAAATACATTTTAATATTTCTTATAACGTTTATGATAAACCGAATTTATTAGACCCTCTAAACCTTGCTCTTAGCTGTAGTATAGGTGTCGTAATGACCGCCACTTTTTTCATTGGAACTATATAAAGGATAAGAAAAAATCTAACTGATTCATAGTACAAGCCCAATTACTTTAATAATTGGGCTTTTTTTATTAAAAAATAGACAGTTTATATTTGTCCAGTTTTTAGTAGGAAGTCCAGTTCGGCATTACCAACAAAAAAGAAGCCACTCAATGAGTGGCTTCTTTTTTGTTTTTTTTATGTTAACTGATTATTTCAATTTTTGTTTAATCTCAACCAATTCGTAAGCTTCAACAATATCACCAACTTTAATATCGTTGTAATTGGCAATATTTAATCCACATTCATAACCTTTAGCTACTTCTTTCACGTCATCTTTAAATCGTTTTAATGAACCAAGTAAACCATCAAAAATGACAATACCATCTCTAATCAATCTTACTTTACTGTTTCTATATACTTTTCCTTCTTGGACCATACAACCTGCAATTGTTCCCACTTTAGAAATTTTAAACACTTCTCTAATTTCAACAGTACCAACTATTTTCTCTTCAACCTTAGGAGCCAACATGCCTTCCATTGCATCTTTAACTTCTTCAATTGCATCATAAATAATAGAATATAATCTAATATCTATTTGCTCTTGTTCAGCAGTTTTTCTAGCTCCAACAGATGGTCTTACTTGGAAACCAATAATAATTGCTTCGGAAGCTGCGGCTAACATTACATCAGACTCAGAAATTTGACCTACTGATTTGTGTATAATATTAACCTGTATTTGTTCGGTAGATAGTTTCTGTAACGAATCAGAAAGTGCTTCAATAGAACCATCCACATCACCTTTAAGGATAACATTCAATTCTTTAAAGTCACCTATTGCTAAGCGACGACCAATTTCATCAAGTGTAATGTGTTTTTGTGTTCTAACACCTTGTTCACGTTGTAATTGTAATCTTCTTTCTGCAATAGCTCTTGCCTCTTTTTCATCATCCATTACATGGAATTTATCACCAGCATTTGGCGCTCCATTTAATCCTAATATCGATACTGGAGTTGATGGTCCAGCTTCTTCAACTTTCTGACCTCTTTCGTTAAACATTGCTTTTACTCTACCGCTATAACAACC
>TARA_R110001592_G_scaffold23259_2_pt1 | contig 11851 bp, 10 predicted proteins | sample TARA_R110001592 | Tara Oceans TARA_R110001592 (sample SAMEA4398387) | marine metagenome | biome: Polar Biome; feature: [SRF] surface water layer (ENVO:00010504); material: water (ENVO:00002006), including particulate matter (ENVO:01000060) such as... | depth 5 m
TCACGGCGACGCAGGTGGGCGGCCTGCGCCGCCACGGATTATTTCTGGTAGCTTTTGGCGTTGGGATGCCGCTGTTTTCGTCGCTAGTGGGCACTGGTCTGGGCTTGGCATTGGGCTTGTCTGTTGGCGGAATCACCATGCTCGCGACCTTGGCCGCCAGTGCTTCTTATATTGCGGTACCAGCTGCCATGCGAATATCTGTACCCGAGGCCAGTCCGACATTGTCGCTGGCGGCCTCCTTAGGTGTTACATTCCCGTTTAATGTCTTGTTTGGCATTCCAATTTATTATGCACTCGCTCAATGGGCGCATGCGGCTATGGGAGGATAAAAAATAATGCAGGGACATACACGCAAGCTCTTGACGGTAATTACCGAAGCGGCCGTAGAAGGGCCTTTGATCCGGGATATCGAACGTCAAGGTGCCCATGGTTACACCATTACCGACGCTCGTGGTAAAGGCACCCGAGGGGTTCGTAATGCCGGCTGGGAGGCAAGTGGCAACATTCGCATAGAAGTGGTGTGTGATGCTGACACGGCGACCCGAATATCCATCTTTCTACAGCAAAAGTATTACGACAATTACGCGATGATCTTGTTCGTAAGCGATATCGAAGTACTGCGACCAGAAAAGTTTTAATAGCATCAAGTTAGCCAGGCTTGTCGAGTCCATTAATGTCAATTTCCGAGTAAGCCCCGACCAATTCTTGGGGCTGAAAGCAATCGGGCGAGCTTGGCGCAGTAATTCTAGATGATGATACTGATTTGGGCTAGGGGGCATCATGCCCCAGATGGCTAACAGGTCAAAGTCCAAATTTTCAAGGTTCAGAAAAGTTAAAGCCTGACTTTTTTCACTCTTACTGTTATCTCAAGTCTGCACGTAGCGTCTTATTTTTTCTGCCTTGCAGGGGAGTAGATGCTAGGTTGGTAGTTTGAGATGTGACTCCGCGCGCCTTGCAATGCCCCTTAATGCTCTTCCCCCCCGCACCACTGCTTAATCTAATTTTAATGTTGGCGTTAAGAGTTATTTAGATACTTTCCTTAATATGGAATCTGTTTAGATAACTTACTGCGAGAACAAAAATGAAAAAATCTGGTGTCACTATAGCGGTCTTAGCTTCCCTAGTAGCCTCACAACATGTCGTCGCATTTGAAAAAGGAGATCTAATAGCACGCGTAGGTATTGCAAATGTTAGCCCCGACGAATCCACCTCCAACGTTTTTGTTGGCGGTGCCGATCAAGGCGCTAGTCTTGAAATTGGAGATGATACCCAGCTGGGATTGAACTTCGCTTACTTCATAACGGACAGGATTAACGTTGAAGTACTAGCGGCAACACCTTTCAGCCACGATGTGTCATTTAGCAATGGAGCCCGACTCGGCGAGGTAACACACCTTCCCCCTACTGTTAGCGTTAACTACTACTTAAATTCGCCTAGTAGTGCCTTCCAGCCTTACGCTGGAATTGGCTTAAATTACACCTTTATTTATGACGAAGAATTTTCGTCGGAAAACGAAGCCGCTGGCTTGAGTGACTTGTCTCTTGATAATTCATTTGGCCTTGCTGCTCAGATAGGGGCCGATTATATCCTTGACGAAAAGTGGTTCATAAACGGCGCGGTGCGCTGGATAGATATTGATACTGAAGCTACATTTAGTGCAGGTGCTGATAGAGGTTCGGTGAGTACGATTGAGATAGATCCAGTCGTATACATGGTGTCAGTTGGCTATAAATTTTAAGAGAAAAGGCATAACACTCACTCATTGGGGGCCGCAGGGCTTTGAACTTGAACAGGCCGGTCCCCGTACTTTTTAAAGGAATAAATATTATGAAATCGATGAATATTAATGTTCAGAAAAACATTCTCGCTGTGGCTATCGGTGGCGCCTTAATGGTGTCTATGTCAGCGTCGGCTAGCACGGTCAGTGACAGCGTGATTGAGAAGCAGCGTGCTGCCCTAGAAGCTAATACCGACGGCAAGGGCTTTGGCCCCCAATCTCCACGAGATATTGATCAAGGCTATGGCGTAAATGAGCGAGTTTTTGGCACTGCGCCAAACCGTGCGCAAATGAATTTATGTAATATCCATTTTCATAAAAATGCTGAACACAAGGGCGGAAACTTTACGACGTATGCCGGAAACGGGGATGGTAAGGGGTCGGAAACCGGCTATGTATATGATGGTAAGCTGAGCTCCTCGCAACTTAAGCCGATCAAAGGTAAGGCGTGTGCGTCCAAGGGCGACCCATTACAATCAGGAGATACCCTGGAAGTTCACTTTGTGTTTTCCTCCGCTGATATTAAGCCCGGACCAACGCTTGGTGCGTGTTTATCTGACAGCACGATGAATCCCGGCTTGAGGGTCGAAGGGCAGGTGATTGTCTTAGCGAATGACAAAAAGGCGATAGACTTTAAGGACCTTACAACGGTGAGCACCATAAATGGCTATTACCAGGCGCCAAATATCCCAACTGATACGGGCATACCGGTAGAGTATTTGGGTTCTACTACCGGTCCATCACACAATGAAACAGCGTCGCCCTTAAAAGTGAGCTGGAGCGTTAGGCCAGAAGTTGCGGTCGTGGATATTAACTCGGTAAAAGACTGGTGCGACGATAATATCTTTAAGGAAGACTATTCCCACGGTGTACGCAACTTGGTAGTAAATCCTAAGTTATTGTCACCCATCAACTAAAGTCTGCTAGTGATGACTAGGTGCTGCTTAAGCTAAGGCGATAACCAGTGCCGCGCAAAGTCTGGATAGTGATCGTTTGGTCACTATCCAGTTTTCGTCTCAGTCGGCTAATATATACATCCACTATATTGGTGTTTGGATCGCTATGGGTTTGCCAAACACGACTTAGAATACGTTCCCTCGTTAATACTTTTTTCTGATTTTCAATTAAATATAGTAGTAGCTCATATTCGATTTTCGTTAGCGAAAGCTCTTCACCCTTTAGCATGGCAATTCTCTGCTCTAACAGCAATTCTAAACCAGCAAAGCTCAATGTATTTTGAGGGGATTTTTCTGCGGTGCCCAACAATCTGCGCAGCGCGGTAATACGTGCCAGTAGCTCATCAAAGTCGAAGGGTTTACACAAATAGTCGTCGGCCCCGGCCTGCAAGCCTTTCACCCTTTCACTGACCTCATCTAAAGCCGTTAACATTAACATCATCGGCGGCGCGGGCAGGGCTTTAATAGCGGCGATAATGGTTAAGCTATCTTCCGACCCAAATAAACGATCCAATACCACTATTTTTGGAGAGTGCTTCTTAATATAAGGCAATACTTCGTGTAGCTCATTAATAATGACACATTCATAACCTTCTGCGCGGAGACCGCGAGCCAAAAAATTGGTCAACGGCTTTTCGTCATCGGCAATAAGAATATTCATGAGGGTAACTCGGTAGGTAATATAACGGAAAAAGTCGAGCCTTCTCCCTGAATAGATTTGACGGTTATTTGACCCCCATGTGCCTCGACTATCGCTTTAGCAATGGGTAAGCCTAATCCTAAGCCCTCGTTAATACGACTAAAGCGTACAAAGCGTTCAAATATATTTTCAATTTCAGCGGCAGAAATACCTTCGCCAGTGTCTTTTACGGTAATGGTGACAAGTGACTCATTTTTGGTAATACCCACTTCTACCGCCCCGGCAGGTTTTGAATACTTGGTCGCATTGTCGAGTAAAATAGAAATCACTTGCTGAAAACGCGGCTTATCTATTGCTACGTCGATATCCCTCAGCGTTTCGTCTACCGTGAAAGTTATTAGTCTATCATCGCTGCGACGCTGCCAGCGGCCCACTTCGGCGCTAAGCAGAGTGACTATATTGAGCCTTTCTATTTGAAGTTGCAGTTGATGCATTTCCGCGCGGGTCAGGATTAGTAGGTCGTCAACTAACTTACTTAAATTTACGGACTGCTCTAAAATTGCCGATAGAGTCTCTTTATACTCCTCCTGACTTGCGGTTCTCATGCGTAAAGTGACCTGAGCTTCACCGCGAATAATAGTTAAGGGCGTGCGCAGCTCATGGGACACATCAGCAATAAACTGGCGTCGACGTGCATCAATTTTAGTAAGCTGTAAGTTAGCCTTAGTGAGTTCACTAGTACGCTGCTCCACATCAAGCTCGAGTTGTTTTCTTGATCTTATTTCATTGGCCTCGTGCTCTTTTAAGCGTTTGGCGAGCTGATTGATCGAGGTGGCAAGCTCTTCAAACTCCTGATCTAATTTCTCCGATATTGGTTTGTCATACTCTCCAGAGGCAATAGCATTTGTGGCACTGCGAATTAGAATGATGGGCTGGTAAAGCTGATTGAACAGCCAGTAGCAGCCATAAATAATAATAGAAAATGATACTAGGCCAAGTCCACCGGAGAACCAGACCATGGCAGTATTAAGTGTATTGATCTGTGCGTTTATAGTTGCAACCACCTTGCTTTGCCGGCTTACCGCTGCATTTATCGCTTCTCTAAATTCATCGTCAATCGTGACTTCCAGTAAGCTACGCAAGCGCTCCTGTTGGTCAACGGGCGCTTCTTCACTACCTGTAAAGACCAGCTGGAATCCTCGGATAATGACGTCAATGAGTAGCTCAAGCTCATCAGTGTCTTCAACACTCCCTTTGGTGTGTTGAACGCCGAGGGCCTCTCTCTGTTCTAATTCGAGCTGTCTGATGGTGCTTAGCGACTGACTAATTAAGGCGCGTTTATTGCGAACAATAGCCTGATTGGCACTTTGGCCAAGAATCACTTCATCGGTTAACTGCTTAAACAGTCGATATGAGATGCCTGAAACTCGCTCATGCTCAACCAATAAAGACTGTGCAATATTGCTTTGTTTTAGGTTTTTGCGATTAAGGTTGGCTGATAATACCGTGCTGAGAATAGCAAGTAGCAAGACCAGGGATGTGATCAGGCCAAAATAGAAAAGTTTACGCTTATACATATTGACCTACGTAAGATTAAGACATCATTAATGATTGATAATATAACAGCTAGTAAACGGCTCGATTGCTGCTAAAAATGCTTGTGATTCGATACGCTTTGTTAGTTAATAATAAGTATTAAAAATGCTATATAGCGGTGAGAAACCGCCGGTTCAAAGCGTAATATCTGTGGTGCTTAGTCTAGCAAGTTATGTTGGTCTAAACTAGCTGGCTAAAGCGTATAAATTTTCTGGCAACTGATTGAATTGAGTGCCGCAAAATGGGGTTTTAAAGATCTTGAAATCACTCGTATAGCGATGATGATAGAGTGTATTATTTCATCCTAATTTAATGTGTTTTTAATGAATTTATCACTTTGCTTGGTTTATGATATTGACTCTTAATCCCTAGAGTTTTTAGCTAGGGATTTTTGCTTTTAATGTATTCAAAATATAAGACTATGGGGATGCTAAATTGAACAGAATATTGGCCGTCACGATCAGTTTTTTGTTACTAACGCCCGCAATGCATGTTAATGCCTCGAACACCTCTGGGGTCCATGGTCCGGGGGTGAAGGCGGGCGATCGTAGTATGCAGCTCCGTATAGCTTTGGCGCCTGCCGATGAAGATGGCCAAGAAGACAACTGGGCGTCGCGCTTGCATTATCAATATGCTTTTAATGACCAGTTCAGAGGCCGCATTATTCTGCAATATCGTGATCGTGGCGAATTTCTGTATGAGTACATTCGTGCAGAGATGCTTTATAACTTTAAAAAGCAAGTAGACGATGATATTTGGTCAAGCGGTGTGCGCTTCGATATCCGCCAGCGCAGGGGTGATAACCCGCAAATGTTTGCGGTTAACTGGACGAATCAATGGGGGCTAGCGAATGGTATCCGCATTCGTGGCATTCTAATTGGGGCATGGGAGTTTGGTAGCGACGAGGCGTTCACCGGTACTGAAATTGAGACCCGGGCTAGCATATCTAAGAAGCTTGATAGTGGGGTTACCCTAGGTGTCGAGATGTTTAATGACTATGGTCGCCTTGGGGAGTTTGGTTCTTTTAATGAGCAGGGCCACCAGATTGGACCGATGATAGGGTGGAGTTTCGGTGGTTTTAAGTATGAAGCCCGCTATTTAGCGGGAGTGTCTAATGGCACTAGAGACCACAATTTTGGTATTCGGGCTAATAAAGCCTTCTGATCCGCCTAGCAGCCTTTCATAAAGCGCTATATTTAAGGGAGTCTTCAGTTTTCAGGGAGAATGGCTGATCTAGGCGCTCGACATTTATTGTTGCCCAATTTCTTTTCTCCTGTGGGTGCGGTTTTACTTTGGTTTTCGGGTTTTTAAAAACAAGGCATACGATGCCACTGCTCCCGCAATTCCTTGTCGCATGCATCATTTTTTCTGAGTTTACGGCCAGCCTGCAGGCGGCGTCGTTGTCGCTTTTCGTATAATATTCGATTAGTCCCCCCGAGCGCGTTTCGCGAAGGTTTCTTTTTTGGCCTGTATGACCGCCTTTGCGATGAGATTTTTTATTGACGACTTTTTGAATTGCTTGCCAGTTATTACAATTTCGCTAATGACATTAATAGTGTCATTATATGTTTGGGTGGGTGCTGAGATAAATGCTAGTAATGATGGCTGCCTTGAAGTGTTGTGTATTGATCGTATATAGGAATAAGAATAATGAGTGAAACCTTTAAGGATCAGGGTGGTGCGTCGACCTCGGAGCCAAGTCGACTGCGGCGGTGGGTGACGTCAAGATTGTTTATGACTCGGTTGGCGCATGCCGATTACCAGCGTAAATCCCGCGGAAAACATGAAAGGCAGCGTGCGAAGTCCGGATCGAGAGCGCTTATTGAATACTTTCATCAAGTAGATGATGGTTATAGCTATCTCGCCGCGCAGTTATTGCAGCAGTTTAGTGAGCGCTATGATGTGGATGTTATCTGTCATCTGGTGTCTGGCCCTATTGGTGATAATGCACCAGAGCCGGAGTTGCTATTGAGGTTGGCAGTTGAGGATGCCGGTCATATTGCGCCGCATTACGGACTGGAATTCCCTGCTGCGCAAAAATTGCCAGCGTGTGAGTTGGTCGAGCAGGCAAATGCGATATTGGCCAAGCAGGATTCGGCGGGGTTTATCGAGTGTGTGGTCGCCGTGAATACCGCGCTATGGAATCATGATCAAGCTGCCTTAACAGCGCTTGCGGATCACTTTGGTGCGCTGGCACCTGCAGATGCCGCTCGCCAAGTTGAGCAAGGCAATGCGCGGCGTACCGCGCTCGGGCATTACTCGGCGGCCATGTTTCACTACGGCAATGAGTGGTTTTGGGGCGTTGATCGTCTCTGCTATCTTGAGTCGCTCTTGGCTGAGCTTGGTCTAGATAATCGCTGGGGTGAGCCGCTACTTGCTCCCCGTAAAGATATTGAAATTGGCTCGCTGCGAGACACCGGAACCCTAACATTTGAAATCTACCCGTCTTTGCGCAGCCCATATACTGCGATTATATTTGATCGCGCCCTGGAGTTGGCGAGAACCACGGGTGTGAATTTAGTGGTTAAACCGGTACTGCCGATGGTGATGCGTGGCGTGCCCGCCACGCGCGAGAAGGGCACGTATATTATGCGCGACTGCGGTCGTGAGGCCAGGGCGGCAGGGACGGCGTTCGGTCCGATCTACGATCCCATAGGTCATCCCGTCAGGCAATGTTATTCACTCTATCCTTGGGCTTGTCAGCAGGGCAAGGGCAATGAATTACTGTCTAGCTTTTTGCGTTGCGCATTTGCTGAGGGTGTTAACACCAATAAACTTAAAGGTTTACAGCGGGTGGTCGAAAAGGCTGGCTTGGATTGGAAGGCTGCCCAAACGCATTTAGGTGACTCTGCTTGGGAGTCAGAGCTAGAGGAAAATCGCCTCGCGATGTACGACGCTGGTCTTTGGGGAGTGCCGAGTTTTAGGCTACTCGATGGCGAAGGTAAGCAGGTACTTGCACTTTGGGGGCAGGATAGACTTTGGTTGTTTGCTCGAGAAATTCAGAGACTACTCGCCGAGAGAAAGCTCTAGCGCGATGTTTTTAATGCTTTAAGGCGGATTTCGATTTTAGTCGTCAATGTTGGCGAAGACTGGTTCTATAGATGCTGCTTATTGAATAATCAGTGTCTTAAGCAAGCTGCTCACAATACTAATAGTGCTGCGCTTGCTTTGGCCCTGATGTTCCCGAAGTCGATTCCACATCTCAAACGAGGCAATGGCATCAATGGCTTCGCGTGTTGATTGGGGTAAGTCTTTAATCTCTGGCAGCAAGTTATCTAAGTCTTTTCGCAGGCCGCGTTGACTGCGAGCATAATTTTTACGCAGTACATCATAGCGCCAGCGCTGCGCCGCCGCTGATAAAATAATATTGGCGATTTGCTCGTAAACAGCGGCATGTCGATCAACAGCATGATCAATACGTTCTTCCAGCGTACCATTGCGATCGCCGGTAAGGATGAGCATTTCGTAGTGGCTGCGAATGCTGTCGTCTACCGCTTCGAAGAGGGTGTTCATGTCTTCGAAATGCCTGAAAAAGGTGCGTATACCCACTCCGGCTCGATCTGAAATTTGCTGTGCGGTCGGTACCAGAATACCTTCTTCTAACAAGCTTAGTGACGCTTCAATAATGGCGGTACGGCTGCGTTCTGTTCGCTGACGACGACCATCGCTCTCCGGCGAAATTTTCGAATTTGATATAGTCATCTTGTATGCTCTGCTTATCTTATAGAACGGAGTTCGACGCCCTAAATACCGATGTCTAATTGTAACACTCAAATGCTGGGCCAATGTACGACGAAAATTATTTTGGGTCACTTTAGTGGCTGTAAATCTGCTATCTCAAATAGTTTCAATCGGCTCTTCACCGGGATTTCCCAGTAGCGCCGCATCGCTTCAGGCTTGCCAATCAAATCAAGGTTAATGTTTACATGGGGCCGGTTCGCCCCGCTGCATCTTCTCGTCTAGAGATAAATTGAGTATAGTTTTAACATCTGGCATCAATTGTGACAATAGTATATTGTTTGCGGAGAACTGGCCCAACTGTAGCGCGTCTAATCATTATTAGGACGTCGCAGAGTAGAATTTAAATAATAGTACGTACTCTAAATGTGGATGCTTGTAGGGCTTGCCTGCCCATACAGTATCTAGGAGGTTTAAGATGCCCATACGTGAACCCTTGCGCTTAATAGGCGCCACTGCATCGCCCTATTCGTTAAAAATGATTGCTTTAATGCGGTATCGACATATTCATTATGCGGTGACCTGGGGAATGCCAGAAGTGGTGCTGGAAAAAATGGGTATTGAAAAACCTAAGATGGTTTTCTTGCCGACATTTTTATTTGAAGACGAGGCTGGCAAGCCAGTCGCCACCTGCGATTCAAGTCCCATTATTCGGCGCTTAGAGGCTATATATGATAGCCGTTCGGTCATTCCACCGGACCCGGCATTAGCCTTTATTGACTATTTGATTGAGGATTTTGCCGACGAATGGGTCACCAAGTATATGTTCCACTATCGCTGGTATCCTGAAGAAGATGCCGACAATGCCGGGACCTTGCTACCATTTTGTGCAGATATAAGCCTTAGTGATGCACAGGCAGCAGAATTCAAAGCCATGTTTACTAGTCGACAGATTTCTAGGCTGAGTTACGTCGGTTCCAATGACATTACCGCGCCAGTTATTGAGGCTAGCTATCGGCGTTTTCTGCAGGCGATGGAAAAACATTTGAGCCGACAACCCTATATGCTCGGCCATCGCCCCGGAGCGGGCGATTTCGGTCTTTTAGGGCAGCTCACCCAATTAATTGGTGTTGATCCCAGTCCCCGTCGTATTGCCCATCAGCTATCGCCTCGCACCGTCGCCTGGGTCAATATTATGCAGGATCTTTCGGGGGTGAATCCTAAAGACAGTGATTGGACTCGCCTTGAGGATCAGCCTGATACCTTAAAGGGATTGTTGGCCGAAGTGGGGCGAGTGTATGCCCCTGCGCTGCTGGCCAATGCGGCTGCAGTGCAGGCCGGCGAGAAATCGTGGAGCACTGAAATTGACGGCGAACGCTGGGAGCAGCGCGCTTTCCCGTATCAGGCTAAATGCCTTGTGTGGATTAACGAAGCTTATCGCGCTCTGGGTAATCAGGATCGCGCGAGGGTAGATAAAATACTTGAAGGCACCGCTTGCGAGACGATGTTGCAAGGGATCTAGCCACACTCAAAAGTGGGGTGTTGTTTACTCATCTTTCAGCCTTAGTTTGACGTGTAGTGACTGCTTAGACCAGCTCGGCTTTTAGAGTAAACCGACTTACAATTTTTGGCAGTGAGTGTCAGTATCAGGTTTGGTATTTCCACGCTCAGTGTGATCTTAATTACTAAGGAATAATAATGACTGAAACCGCCCTTATGTTTGATTTAACACCGACCGAAGAAGAGAGCATGACCAGAGAGGTCATGCATCGATTCGCGCGTGAAGAAATGGCTCCCAATGCTCGCGATGCCGACGAAGCAGCGGCCTTAGCGACGGGGTTCCTTGATAAAACCGCTGAGCTGGGTCTGAATTTTATGCCGGTTCCAGATAAATTGGGCGGCGTTGGCGGCGGCCACAAGCCCATTTCCAATACCCTACTTACCGAAGATCTGGCGCAAGGCGATATGTCTATGGCGCTGGCCATACTCGCGCCTCTCGCTGTCATTAACACGGTGATGAAGTGGGGTAGTGAATCACAGCAGGCGCTGGTCGCCGCCACTTTGTTACAAGACACCTTTGTAGCTGCTGGGATCGCGCTGATGGAGCCCGGCATTGCTTGTGATGCTGAGAATCTTGCCACGACTGCGCGTCAACAAGACGATGGTTCATGGCTATTGTCTGGTAAGAAAAGTCTGGTGCCCTTCGGCCCAGAGGCGAAGCTATTATTGGTGTTTGCGAATGCCGTATCTAGCGGCGGCGAATCGCTGGGAACGCGGGGTTTTCTGCTGGATAACTTCACTGTGGCTTGTGACTTTGAAAAAGAAGCCTATATGGGGCTGCGTCCCCTGCCACTTTACTGCTTAAGCCTTAATGATGTGCCGGTCTCTGGCGACGCTGTGTTGAGCGATGATTTTAAACTCCAGCATTTTCTTGGTTTAAGCCGTATAGCAACCGCAGCGCTTGCGGTGGGTACCTGCCAAGCGGTATTGGATTATGTGAAAGACTATGTGAATCAGCGAGTGGCTTTTGGCGAGCCGATATCCAACCGCCAGTCCGTCGCCTTTATGGTGGCAGATATGGCGACTGAGCTTGAAGGTCTGCGCTTAATGGTTTATCGAGCGGCCTCGCAGGCTGAGCAAGGTTTAGATTTTACTCGTACCTCTTACCTTGCCCATCGACAGGCAATTAAGGTGGGTATGAAAACTGGCACGGATGGCGTTCAACTATTGGGTGGGCATGGCTTCACACGGGAGCACCCCGTCGAGCTTTGGTATCGCAATCTGCGGGCGCTTCAAGTCCTCAGTGGCATGGCCATCGTCTGAGCTCGCCCCATCGCTAATTGAAAAAGGATTTATCACGTGATTAATTTAGAACTACCTAAAAATTTACAAGATTTAGATGGGCTTCTGCATCAATTTGCCGAGGGCGGCCTGCGGCCAATTTCGCGTAAGTACGACCTGCTAGAGCAGAGGGAGCTGCCAGAAGAGCTTGTGGAATTAGGGGCCTTGTTGAAAGTTGGATCCTCACCACAGGCGCCTAACGATAAAGACGCTCCCAAGGAAGGCAATCGCAATGGCAATAGCATGCGAATGGCGGTTGCCACCGAGGCAATGTGCTGGGGCGATGCCGGTCTGTATCTTGCGCTTCCGGTTATAGGGCTTGGGAATGCGGCCGTGCAGGCGGTGGCGACCGAAGAACAAAAA
>TARA_R110001592_G_scaffold58841_1_pt1 | contig 11843 bp, 3 predicted proteins | sample TARA_R110001592 | Tara Oceans TARA_R110001592 (sample SAMEA4398387) | marine metagenome | biome: Polar Biome; feature: [SRF] surface water layer (ENVO:00010504); material: water (ENVO:00002006), including particulate matter (ENVO:01000060) such as... | depth 5 m
ACACTAATCGTGTCTCTGTCCCATTGAGATCCACAGGTATTGATACCTGCATCAGAATAAATACCTGCTTTTAACCCTTTCGAATGAATATAGTCTGAAATTACTTTCATTCCGTTTGGAAAACGTTCTGGATGTACTAATAAATTCCCTTCACTATCACGACCTCCAAAAAAGCCATCATCGATATTCACATAAGAATAACCCGCTTCTGCCATTCCGGATGAAACCATAAAATCTGCTTGTCCTTTTATAATTTCCTCATTAATATTCACATGAAAATTATTCCAACTAGACCACCCCATAATTGGGGTTTGCGGTTTTAATGTTTCTTTACTATTTTTTTCATTTTGAATGTCTTTGGTATTGCCCGAATTTTGACAAGACATGAATAGTATCAACGCTAAAAATAAAGAGTATTTAATCATATTTTTGTATATTAGAGTATCGACTTCCCAGAAATTGAGAAGTCGATATTTATTTATTTTTGCATTAATTACCCTATTTACTAATTGGCTTCATCCAATATGAATACGAATAATTTTGGTATTTTAAACGGTATTGTTCCATAGGTAAAGTCCCCCAACTATTGATGCTTCCTAAACCTTGTTGAAAACCATCAATATTAACAAAAACCTCTTTTCTAGCATCTAATTCACCAGCGTGTTTTTGGGTTCTTTTATCTCCAGAACTTAAATCGTCTTCACTATAATTAAGTGCAGAAAAATGAAAAGGAGTTTCACTTAAAAATTGAATTCCAGAACCATCTGCTTTTGTTAAACTTGCCCAACGAACATCTAATTTATTTCCTGTTTCTTGCGGACGGATGTAAGGAAAATATTGCTCCTTTATCGTTTGCTGAAACAATCCTATTTTAACGGCATGTTGCCTGTCTGTATATCCTTCAAAAGGTCCTTTTCCATAAAAAGTCACGTTTTTATAATCTTCAGGAAAAACCAATTTATTTCCGAATTTATAGAAATTAGAATATTCCCCTTTTAGGGCTTTTAGTTCATTAGTTACTTTTACAACACCATTACCATCTACAGCATAGGTTACTATAATTTCGGCATCACCTTCAAATATTTTTCTAGTAAAAACAATTTGAACATCATTTTTAGACACTTGTTTAGTTGCAGTTGTAACGGTGCCCGATGTACCAGCGTTTTTCCAAGATTTGAATTTATACTGTGTACCAGCACCATAATCGTTATCTATTGGTGCACGCCAAAAGTTAACTTCTGGTCCGCTTGTTAATAGATTCTTTGTGTTATATGTGTAGCTTGTTAAACTTCCTTCTTTTTGATTAAATGTCAATTGAAAATTGTTTCCGTTTACCGTAATTATATCTCCTTGTGCTTTAAAACTTACAGCTTCCGTTGCTTTTTCAGGAGCTTTAAAAGTTGCCGCTTGCAATTGAAATTGTTCATACGCAATTCTATGACCTGCTTTTAACAAAGGTTCAGCTGCTTTTAAAACCGCAGAAACATTTAAGAAATACTCTATACCTTTTTTAAAGGATGTTTGAAACGGAATTTCAATTGCTTTTTTAGTTCCTGGAGCTGTTACAATAGTATCAATCGTTCCCGATTCTACTATTTCTCCATTTTCAAGTACTTCCCAATTTAATTTGTAATTTGATAAATCTCTAAAGAAATACCAGTTTTTAAGATCAATTATTTTGTTCTTTAAATCGTTTTCATAAAATTTTACATCTTGATAAATATGTGCTACTTCATGAATATGCGGATTTACTTTTCTGTCTGGTTGCACCAAACCGTTATTTAAAAAGTTGTTATCACTGGGTGTTCCTTCTGGACCAAAATCACCTCCATACGCAAAAATTTCTCGACCATTTTTTTTAATCTTAATTCCTTGATCTACAAAATCCCAAATAAAACCACCTTGTAATTTATCGTACTTTTCAAATAAATCCCAATATTCTTTAAAACCTCCCATACTATTTCCCATAGCATGCGCATACTCACATTGTACTAAAGGTTTGGTTCTTCTATCATCTTTTGCATACGCCTCTACATCAGCTGGTGTTGCATACATTGGCACAAATAAATCGGTGTTCCACTCATAAACAGCTCTTTCATGTTGCACAGGTCTTGTATTATCTGTTTTCTTTGCTAATAAATAAGATTCGTAGAAATTATATCCATTTCCCGCTTCGTTTGCCAAAGACCAAATTACAATAGAAGGATGATTTTTATCACGTTGTATCATACGCCCTACTCGCTGTAAATGAGCGTTTAACCACCTAGGATCGTTTGCCAAAGTTCTATCTAATGCATAGCCCATTCCGTGTGATTCTATATTCGCTTCATCCACGACATAAATACCATATTCATCACATAATTCATAAAAATAAGGATCATTAGGATAGTGTGAAGTTCTTACTGCGTTGATATTATATTCTTTAAATATTTTGATATCCTTCAACATATCCTCACGAGAAATTACATGTCCAGTATTTGGGTCATGCTCATGTCTGTTTACACCTTTAAATAAAATTGGTTGTCCGTTTATCAAAAAATTACCACCTTTAACTTCGGATGTTCTAAAGCCTAATTTTCTAGAAATAGCCTCTAAAACTTTTCCTTTTTTGTCTTTAATAACAATGTTTAATTGATATAATTCTGGCGTTTCTGCAGACCACGTTTTTACTTGCGGAATATTTTTATTAAATTTTAAAGTTTGATTAGAATTCGCAGCTAATTCATACTTAGATATATGGCTATAAACTGTTTGATTACTCTTGATTAACGCTACAGAAACAGTTCCTTTTTGCTTTTTAGTATGAATATTTTTAAGAGCTACTGCTACATCTAAAACACCGTCTTTGTAGTCATTTTCTAATCCTGCTTTTGCAAAATAATCTGCCAATTGCACTTTTGGTCTCGCATATAAATAGACGTCTCTTTCAATTCCTGAAATTCTCCAAAAATCCTGACATTCTAAATAACTACCATCACTCCAACGATATACTTCTAAAGCAATACTGTTGCTTCCTGATTTTACAAATTTAGTTAGATTAAATTCTGCTGGAAGTTTAGAACCTTGACTATACCCTACTTTCTCGCCATTTATCCAAATATAAAAAGCAGATTTTACAGCTCCTAAATGAATAAAAATATCGCTACCATCCCAATTATTTGGAATGTTAAAAGTCCTTTTATAAGAACCTACAGGATTGTTGCCATCTGGGATGTCTGGTGGATTTAATTCGCCTTTCTGAAAAGGATACGAAGCATTTACATAAATAGGCACTCCAAAACCTTCTATTTCCCAGTTTCCTGGTACTTTAATGCTATTCCATTTAGTTGTGTTGTAGTCTTTTTTATAAAAATCTACAGGTCTAGATTCTGGGTTATCGCTATAATTAAATTGCCATATACCATTTAACAGCAAATAATTTTCTGCTTTAGAGAGGTCGTCTTGCTTTGCTAAAGCCAAAGAATTGTATGGAAAAAAAGTTGCTCGTGCATCTAATTTATTAATACCAACAACATCTGGATTTTCAATTACCGGATCAAGGGTCTGCGCTTGAATAAGATTACTTCCTATAAGCCATAGAAAAACAATTGTTAATAAAGAATTCGTTTGTTTCATTATATCATTTAATTTAAAATTCTTATTCTATTTTTGATTTGCATATAATTTACTCCATACGATAAAATCATCTTTCGTTCCTTCTTTGAAAGGAATGAGGTAAAAACTATAGACATGTTTTGATTGTCCTTTTATTTGATATTTTTCTTGTGGTTTAGAATACCAACTATCGTCTCCTGCAAGTCCGCGTTGCCCTAAATCAATATTCAATTGCACCAAATCTTGCTCTTTAATATCAATGGTGTGTTTAGAACCATTAATTTGAGGAATTCCGTCAATTCTATATTCTGTATCTAAAGATTCATTACCGTTATACACAATACCTGCCGTAGTATCAAAATCTTCATTAGGCATGTGCAACGCACTTATTCCTAAACCTTTTAACTGTTCTGATGCTACAACCAATAAACCTGCATTATTTGCATCAGAAAAAGCTGACCAACGTACATCGGTTTTATAGCCATTTTCTTGCGGTCTAATATAAGGTACGTATTGATCTTTTACTTTAGATTCATATAAATCTATAAAAGCAGACGCTTTTCTATCTTCATAATTTTCCCAAGGTCCGCGCCCAAAATAAGTCATATTATTATAATTCTTTTGCAGCTGCATACGCATTCCTATTCGTGGAATATCGGCAGTATAAGCCGTTTCATTTAAGATATTTTCTATTTTAACAGCACCGTTTTTAAGAATATGGTATTGAGATTCAAAAGTGGTTTCTACCCCTGGTAAATGATATAAAATATGAACAGTAATACTACCATCTCTATTAGTTTTAGAAGATAATTCTTTGACGGTCATAAAAAGTGATGCTTTTTTCCATTCTATATTTTTAGCTTGCATTTGATTTCCGAAATCATTATCCGTTGGTGCACGCCAAAAATTAGGTTTTGGTCCGTTACCATCTTTTAAAAGTTCTTTATTTTCAAATATATAAGAAATTAATTGACCTTTTTCTTTGTCAAATACTAATTTTACATCAGTATTAAAAATAGTAATATTTTTACTAGATTCTTGAAGTTTTAGCTCTCCAGGAATAGTGATTTCTTTTTCCGATTTTTTATAGAAACTGGATAGTGCAATTTGCTCATGAGCTACCTCAAAACCTTTTGGTAATAGGCCCCATTTATTTTTTGTTTTTGCTGAAATTTCAACAAAATATTCTGTATTTTCCTTATAATCAATATCTTTTAGCGATATTCGTATCAATTTACCCGTGTGGGTTTCCACAGAAATATCTTCTATGGTAATTGTTTCTAAGACTCCACCATCAGCTTTAATTTCCGCGCTGAAGTTAAACTGATTTAAATCCGTGAAATCATATAAATTCTCAACTAAAACACGCAATTCATTATGACGATTGATGCCTTTTTCTTTAAAATTAATAAATTCTTGTGCTTTTTTAACCTCGAATAAGGCAGGCTGAGGCGTACGATCTGGAAATACAATTCCGTTATTTAAGAAAGAATTATCTGTTGGCATATTTTTACCATAATCTCCACCATAGGCATAATAACGCTCGCCTTTTTCGTTGGTTTTCCAGATAGATTGATCTACCCAATCCCAAATAAAACCACCTTGAAGGTTGTCATACAGCTCTATAACATCCCAATAATCTTGAAAATTCCCGGTACTATTCCCCATTGCATGTGCATATTCACTAGGAATGTAAGGTCTATCCGTTTTAGATTTTCCTACAGCTTCAAAAGTAGCTGGCGATGGATATTGCGGCACAATAATATCGGTATTAGAATCCATATCATATAAACTACCATCATAATCTTTATAAGGGCGTTCATATTGCACAGGTCTTTTTGTTTTGTCATTTTTCTTAATTTCATCATAGCCTTTAAAGAAATTAACTCCATTTCCTGCTTCATTTCCCATTGACCAAATAATTACAGAAGGATGGTTTTTATCTCGTTTTACCATTCGCACCATTCTATCTACATGTGCATTTTCCCAATTTGGCTTTTTTGCCAAAGAATATTTGCCGTAATACATTCCGTGAGATTCTATATTGGCTTCATCAACCACATACAAACCATATATATCGCATAATTCATAAAATCGTCTACCGCGTGGATAATGGCTTAAGCGCACTGCGTTGATATTGTTTTCTTTCCAAAGTTGTATATCTTTAAGGATTAATTCTTCAGACATAACATGACCCGTTTCTGGATCCGTTTCTTGGGTATTTACTCCTTTTAAGGTAATTCGTTGACCATTTACTAAAAGTAATCCTTGTTTAATTTCCACAGATCTAAAGCCAATTTTTGATGTAGTAACCTCAAGTATCTTTCCTTTATCATCTTTTATTTCAATTAACAAGGTATATAAATTAGGATGCTCAGCACTCCATTGTTTCACATTAGGTATGATTGAAGAAAAAGTTACCGAACTCTTTTTTAATTTCTCTACTGTGATTGATTTTGTTTCTGATGCTACTATTTCTGAATTAGCATCCATCAGTTTATAAGAAATTTTTCCTTTCGATTTCTTTGAAAGGTGATTTTCTACATCAATAGAAACTTCAAGTTCGCCGTTTTTATAACTACCGTCTAAAATTGAAACTACTTCAAAATCTTGAATGCGCACTTTAGGTTGTGCATACACAAATACGCTTCGTTCAATACCACTAATTCTCCAAAAATCTTGCGCTTCTAAATACGAACCATCTGTCCATCTAAAAATTTGAATCCCAATTTTATTATTTCCTAGTTTTGCTTGCTTTGTGATGTTAAATTCTGCTGGTAATTTACTTCCTTGAGAATACCCAACATATTCTCCATTAATCCAAACGAAACCTCCAGATTTCATGGTTCCTACATGTAGAAAAATTTCTTTTCCTTTCCAGTTTTCTTCAATTGTAAAGTCGCGAACATAGGTTCCTACGGGATTGTATGTATCCGGAACATTCCCTGGATCTTTTGGGTAAATGCCATCTACAAACTCCATATCATCAGCAATTGGTGCTTTATAGTCGGCAAACTCATATTGATGATTTACGTAAATAGGAACTCCGAATCCTTCTACTTCCCAATTTGAAGGAACTTTAATGGTATCCCAATTTGATACATCAAAAGTCGATTTCATAAAGGTCGTTGGTCTGTCTATCGGATTTCTTACCCAGTTAAACTTCCAAATACCATCTAACAATTTGTGAAATGTTGCCGTATTGTTTAGTGCATTTTTCTCAGTAATAAATGATGTAAATGAAGCGTGTGCATCTAACTTATTTTCGCTAATAACTTGCTCATTTTCGATATAATGCTTATAATCCTTTATAGGATCATTAGTTTGGCTAGTTATATTGATGGCAAAAAAAAGCAAGACTGCCATTTGAAGTTTCACGAAATCTTTTTTTCTTAAATTCATTATCCTTAATTTGTTATAAAATATAGCCTTTGCTATACATTAATAATCCATTAACTTATTAAACTGAGATATAATAAAGCTAAAAACAGTAATTTCTAAACCTTATTAATTGGCTAAAGTAAATAAATTTTTATTAAAAAGTATTATGTATTACATATTAATTGCGTTAAAATGATTATAATTTTTATTTCTAAAATATTTTAAATTCATGTAAAAATCCCGCACAATAAATGCGCGGGATCAAAACTCAAATAATAATAAAAAAAAACTAAATTTTTCTGTTTTTTGCTATTGCCACCCTGGATTTTGTACAAGTTTATCTTGACTTAATACTATTTGTTCTGTTGGTACTGGAGACAAATAATCTCTTCCTAGTTTAAAACCGAATCCAGCAGGAATTACTTTTTGATAAGGATCTATATTACCCTGTGCATTTACTAAAATAGAAGCATTAATTTCGTCTGCAAATTCTGTTTCCATTGCTCCGCTACCAACAATTTTAAAACCTAATAACCTTTTGCCTACAATTAGCTCATCTGCAGCTGCCCAACGCATTAAATCATCAAAACGCATTCCTTCTAAAGCAGTTTCTACTCTACGTTCTCTTCTTACCTCGTTAATAATATTTGATAAAACAGGAAATGATGCACTAGGATCTGATACTGGGCTAATATTTAAATTAGGCATTCCAACACGGGTGCGTAACAAATTGATAGATTTATCTAAATCTGCTTGTGTTAAAGTTCCTAACTCTGCTTTTGCTTCTGCAAAATTAAGTAACACTTCCGCATATCTATAAATAATAGCTCCTGTCCAACTGTCATATCTTTGTGCTGCATCTGTTGTTCCTCCTTTATAAATTTGAAAACCTGTTGTACTGGTAATTTCATTATTTCCTCTAAAAACAGGATATTCAAAAATTTCATTAGGTATGCCAGAATTTATAGTAATTAAATCTCCAGGAGTACAAATGGTTTGCGCCAATCTTGGGTCTCTATCTGCTACAATATCAGTTAAACTAGACTCTTTGTCAGAATTATATAAAGGACTTACAGAAATAGGTTTACCATCTATAGCTAAATAAGAATCTACTAAAGATTTTGTAACTCCTGTACCAGAACCTGTGTGAGGAAGATAGTGCCCAACATTGTGACTTATACCATCAGACAGATTATATTTTTTCCAAAACATAACTTCAGAAATTGAAGAATAATCATCTTTATTAAATAAATCCCAATAGGTTTTTGAAGTTCCGTTATTATATAAAGAATATTCTCCTTCATTTATTAGTTTTTCAGCAGCATCTGCAGCCCATTTTAAAAACTTTGCACTTTCATTAGTTGGTGCTGCAAAAGCAGTACCTTCATGGTATTTTTCCCAAGTACCTTCGTAAAGAGCAACTCTAGATTTTAAAGCTAAGGCAATACCTTGATGTACACGAAAAGACTCCGTTTTACCCTTTGTCTTTAATTTTGCAATGGCCATATCCAAATCCTCAATAATTTTAGTTGCCAATTCATTTCTTGGCATTCTAGCAGATAATAATTCGGGAGAATTTGTGGTTAAAACTTTATCAATATAAGGAACACCACCATAACGTTTAAGAAGGTTGTAATAAAACATCGCTCTAAAAAAGTAAGCTTCTCCGTCATAAGCAGCAATAGTACTGGCATCACCAACTGCTGTTCCACTATTTTCTAGATAGAAATTCACAGCTCTTATAGAACCATAACTCCATGAATTATCATTTGTAGGCACCGCCGCAGAATTACCTACAAAACGGTTATTTACAAAAATATCTGCCAAATTATCACTGTTATTATCAAATTCAAAGATACCGCCATTAAATCCTTGATGTACAGGAAAAGAGGTGTAAAACTGATTTAAGAAAAGTGCCAAATCGTTTGGTGTTTTCCAATAAGCCTCTGGCGATATTTCGTCTTCAGGCAGTTTGTTAAGTAAATCATCAGAACAGCCAATAAATGAAGCCATAATGAAAACTAGCGTAATTAATTTTATGTGTTTCATAATATGTTTTATTAAAATTGAATATTTAAACCAAGAGAATATGATTTTTGAAGTGGATAAATTTTTCCAGCTCCCCAATAACCTCCTGTAGCCTCAGGATCAAACATAGTAGGCATATCTGTAATGGTAATTAGGTTTTCACCGGTAACAAACAACCTCAACTTTTTAATTTTTAATTTATCTATAATGTTTGATGTTATGTTGTACCCTAAACTTACGTTCTTTAATCTAACATAAGCACCATTTTTTAAATATCTTGTTTGTGCTTCTTGATTTCTCCAAGCACTATTAAACGTTGGTCTTGGTAAAAAAGCACCAGGATTATCTACCGTCCAATAATCTAAATGCTCACCAAAGCCTGCAGATTGCCATTGGTTACCTACAGCACCAAAGGTGTAAGGATCTCCATTACCTGTCCAAACTTGTCTTTCACCAATACCCTGCCAAAACATAGAGAAATCAAACCCTTTATAATTTAAACCAGCCGTTAAAGAATATGAATATCTAGGTGTTGAATTACCAATTACTTTTCTATCACCTGGATCATCAGAAGTAGATTTTCCCCAATCAATAAAACCATCACCATTAAGATCATTATATCTTACATCACCTGGCTTCCATACACCACCCCAGAATTTCGACAAATCGAAACCATTATCAATCTCTCCCTGGTTTTGGAATAAACCTAAGGTTTCAAAACCCCATATTTCACCCAATTTTTGTCCTTCACGAAAAGTATTTAATAAATTATTTGGGTTACGGTATTTAGTTACGGTAGTAACCGCATCATATAGTACCACGCCAACATTATACCCTAAATCACCAATATTATCTTTCCAATTTAAACTAAATTCAAAACCTTTAGTTTCTAAAGAGGCGTTGTTTGACTGTGGTGCAGAAGTACCTAATAAATCAGGTAAACGTTCTGCTGGTCCAAACATATTATCGGTTTTTCTTACATAATATTCAAAGGTTGTTTGTAAACGGTTATTAAATGCTGCTACATCTAAACCGTAGTTATCTGTACGTACTGACTCCCAAGTGATATCTGGACTAATAATACCTGGTGTTAAGGTATAATTTGGACGACCATTGTTACCTAACCACCATAAATTTGTTCTAGTTGGCATTCTGGATAGGTACAAATAGTTAGAAACATTCTGGTTTCCAATAGTTCCAGTAGAATAACGGAACTTAAACATGTTTATTCTGTCTATATTCCAAAAATCTTCTTTAGCCATGTTATAACCTACAGAAATTGATGGAAAGAAATCCCAACGACTATCAGGCGCAAATCTTGAAGATGCATCATAACGACCATTTAATTCAAAAAGATATTTTTCTTTGTAATTATAGGTAAATCTACCAAAATAACCTTGTGTAGCAAATGATCCCTGACCATCGCCTGCGTTAACTGTTCCTACAGCTGTTGAAATAGAAGGTACGCCATCTGTGATAAGATCAGATTTAGAACCACCTAAAGAAGAGTAGTTTGTTTCTTCTTGCTGAAAACCTGCCAATGCTGAAAAATTATGCACCTCATTAAAACTTTTTTCATAAGAAACTACTAAGTTAGGAGACAAATAAGTTCTTTCAGAAAAATTACGACTAAAACTATTATTGGTTCGAATTAAATTTTCTTCTCCATTAGGTCTTGTAATCGCAACTTTTGCGTTATGATTTGTTTGCGTATAATTTTCTTGTTGGTAGTATAAACTTGCTTTAAATTTTAAATTCTCTATAGGTTCAAATATTAAGTCTAAACCTCCATTAGTACTCAAATCTTTCGAGTTAAAACGACCACCATCTAAAAGAAAAGGAATTTCTGACCCATTACTATAACTGCCGTTTGGCATAATTACACCATTTGTTGGCCAACGTCTCGCAATGTTATGCAAGTATAATCCACGGTCATAACTTGGTCTTTCAATATCCTCTCGAGACAATCTAAGGTTTGCATTTAGCGTAAACCAATTGTTCATTTTACTTGAAATTTTACTATTAAACGTGTATCTTTGGTAGCCATCGTCTCCATAGTTCATAATACCTGGTGCATCAAAAAATGAACCTGATACATTATAGTTTACTTTCTTTTCATTACCAGAAAAACTAATATTGTGCTGCTGGCGCATCACTACGTCTTTGTACATTTCTTTAAACCAATTTGTATTGGCGTTAGAGCCAGTATATTGATTATAATCTGTACCAGAAGCATTAGCAACGGTAACTGGTGTATTTACCGGATCTGCTAAATAGGCTTTAATTCGCCCCAGAACTTCATCACTGAAGATAGGTGCTCCGCCACCATTAGTAGCTGCTAAATTAAAATAATTTGCAAACTCTAAGGAATTCATCATATCCGGTGTTTTAGTTGGTGTAGAATACACAAAACTATTAGAATATGTTATTTGATGTCCATCAATACCTGCTCCACTTTTAGTCTTTACAATAATAACCCCAAAAGCCGCACGAGAACCATAAATGGCAGAGGAAGCAGCATCTTTTAATACCGAAATACTTTCAATGTCATCTGGGTTAATACTGTTTAAACCATTTGGATCACCTAATGGAATATCATCCACAATTACTAAAGGCGCACTATTTCCTTGCAAGCTACCTACACCACGAATACTAATATTCATGTTAGCACCAGGCTCACCACCAGAATTTCCAACACTTAATAACAAACCAGGTGCAGAACCTTGTATTGCCTGCATTACATTACTAACTGGTCTATTCTCTAGCACTTCCTTATCAATAACACTTATTGCACCTGTAAGGTTCCCTTTTTTCTGTGTACCATACCCTACAATTATAAT
>TARA_R110001592_G_scaffold4318_9_pt1 | contig 11838 bp, 11 predicted proteins | sample TARA_R110001592 | Tara Oceans TARA_R110001592 (sample SAMEA4398387) | marine metagenome | biome: Polar Biome; feature: [SRF] surface water layer (ENVO:00010504); material: water (ENVO:00002006), including particulate matter (ENVO:01000060) such as... | depth 5 m
GATGAACTGCTGAAGTATGTGGCGAGTGCGCGCGCCGGTCGCGACCCGGATGCCGATCTCCCGGGTGCGCTCTGTTACGTTGACCAGCATGATGTTCATCACGCCGATACCGCCCACCAGCAATGAAATAGCGGCGATTGAACCGAGCAGCACAGTAAAGGTGTTCTGGGTGTCGGCGACGTCTTCGAGTAGGGACGCCATGTTACGGATCTGAAAATCTTCCACACCGCCGTGGGCCTGAAGTAATGTCTGCTGCACAGCATCCTGAGTGAGTTGGGACAGGGTCAGGTCGTCGATCATGATGGTGATTGAATTCAGGTGGCGCTGACCGATCAGGCGCAGACTTCCGGTGTTGAGGGGTACAAAGACTACATCATCCTGATCGGTGCCCCAGGGCGTGGCACCCTTGGGCGCCATCAAGCCTATTACCTGAAAGGGCACATTGTTGATCAATACGTACTCGCCCAGCGGATCGACACCTGCGTCGAACAGGTTATCGGATACGGTAGTGCCCAACACTGCCACGGCGGAGTAACGCCGGTTGTCTTCGGCGTCGATAAATACACCGCGGGCCACTGGCCAGTCACGTGCCAGCGGTAGCTCAGGGCTGGTGGCCGTTATCTGCGTCTGGTAGTCGGTATTGCCAGCGCGCAACGTGGCCCGGCCGCTCATCTCTGGCACCGAGGCGATTACGTTGTCCAGCTGGCCTGCCAGTTCGGCGTCGAGGGGCATCAGGGTATTGGTTAAGCCATCCTGTGAGCGGCGCGTATTTGGTGCGCCCGGGCGAACCAGTAGCAGATGAGTGCCCAGGGAACTGATGCGCTCAATGACTTCCTGACGGGCGCCATTGCCAACCGCCAGCATCACCACGACCGAGGCTACGCCAATGACGATGCCGAGGAGGGTCAATACGGTACGAAAGACATTGGCCCGCAGTGCTCGCAGCGCCATACGTATGGCTTCCCCCGCATCCGCCAGGGACGAGGCAAACGGATGGTCGGCGGCGAGCAGCGGGCTGGTTGCCGGAATTGCTGTAATAGCGCTGTCGTTGGATGTGGTGGTCGCCGCAGCGGTATCGCGGATGATCTGGCCATCGCGCATTTCGACCAGTCGCTGGGCATGGCTGGCGACTTCGGCATCGTGGGTAATGATAATGACCGTTTTGCCCTGCTGATGCAGTTGGGTGAGCAGCGCCAGAACATCCTTGCCGCTTTGGCTGTCCAGCGCACCCGTGGGTTCATCGGCAAGAATAATCTGGGCGTCGTTCATCAACGCCCGGGCGATAGAGACGCGTTGTTGCTGGCCACCGGACAGTTGGCTGGGCTTGTTAAGCAGGCGATCACCCAGACCGAGTCCGGTCAGCAGCGATTCAGCCCGCTCGCGGCGTTCCAGGCGAGGTAGACCGGCATAAATGGCGGGTACTTCGACATTCTCGGTGGCGCTTGCCGAGGTGATCAGGTGATAGCTCTGGAAAATGAAGCCGAATGTCTCCCGACGCAGTTGCGCCAGATCGTCACGTCCCAGGCTGGCGACGTCCTGACCCTTGAGCCTATAGCGTCCGGTGGTGGGACGGTCGAGACATCCCAGCAGGTGCATCAGCGTCGACTTGCCCGAGCCGGATGCGCCCATGATAGCAACGAATTCACCCTGGTTGATCTGCAGATCTAGGTCGTGCAGTACTGTGGTCGATAACTCGCCGTTACGGTAGGTTCTGCTGATATCCCGCAGATCGATGAGGGCTTGAGTCATGCTCACATGTACCGTCTGGATGAGCGGCTACTGCTGCCATCAGCGTTGTGGGGCAGGCCACCGGTGATGACCTGCTCGCCTTCTTCCAGACCCTCAAGCACTTCCGCAAGAACGCGGTTTCGCATGCCGATGCGAACTGCTCGCTGCTCTACTTCGCCATTGGAATTGAGTACCTGGACATAATTGGGCGTCCCGGGCAGGGACCTGTTCAGGGTTTCGCTGTTCCTGGCGCGCGTGGCTGAGTTCTTCGGGTTGAGTGCGGCCACCGGAATGGTGAGTACATCCTCCGCGGCCTCGCGTACGAAGAATACCTGCGCGCTCATCTGTGGCAGTAGATCGCCGTCGCTGTTGCTGACATCGAAGAGTGCATTGAACAGGACAACGTTGTTGATCACTTCCGGGGTCGGGAGAATTTGCCGCAAGTTTCCTTCCCAACGTCGCTCAGGTCTGCCGAGTGTTGAGAAATAGGCAGGCATGCCAACCTCTAGTCTGCTGATATCAGCTTCCGATACCTGAGTACGAACGGTCATCGTCGAAAGATCAGCAATCTGCACCACGATCGGCGCGGTTTGATTGGCGTTGAGAGTCTGCCCCTGGTTGGCCAGTTGCTGGACAACGGTCCCGGCCATGGGGGCGCTGATGCGAGTGTAATCCAGGTCTGCCTGGTCGCCCCGCAGGGTTGATTCAGTCTGGCGTATCTGCGCCTTTACCGCAGCAATCTGGGCAACGGCTGAGCGCAGTGTAGCTTCAGCGCTTTCCACTGACTCCTGGCTGGTGGCGTCGAGCTTGATCAGGTTCTGTTGGCGCTCGGCCTGCAAGCGCGCCAAGGTGTGCTGAGCTTCACGGTCGGCGAGCTGTGCCTGCAGGTTGGCCAGCTGTGCAGTGCTGGCCTCAACCCGGGCCAGATACAATGTGGGATCTATCTCCGCCAGCAGCTGACCTTCTTCAACCCGATCTCCCAACGCCACGTGCAGACGCATCACCTGGCCGGATACCTGAGTGCCGACATCGACGTAATCCAATGGGCCCAGCGTTCCCAGTGCGGTAATACTGTCTTCAATATCGCCGCGTTCAGCCGGGGCTGTTACATAATCGGTTGCGCGGTTCTGCGGACTCAGCCAGAACAACCACACACATGCGCCGATGGTAATTAGTGCGGCGATCAATGCCAGAAGCACCGCGAAGGAAAAATGAATCTTGCCAGCCTGCATGTACCTTTCCTGCATCGAATGTCTGTGGCCAGTCTACAGGCGGCTGCGTCAGGTCGGGCGGGATAAAGGTAAAGAGTCTGTAAAGAACGGTGTCAGTCGCCTGTCCTTGCTTCGCGCAGGTAGTCGGGGTGGTCGATGAACAGTCGATCACGGGCGCCGGTGGTCGTTACCTCGAGCAATCCCGCATTGAACTCATCCAGCAGCCCCTGTGCCTGAGGGTGCGACCGAGGCACGATCAGATGCAGAGTGACATCATCTACCGGCTCGGGCAGTTCACGGATTTTACGCTGAATGAAGTGGGGTCCCTGTGCGGTCCAGGCAATCTCATCAGGGTTGCTGATAAGTACATCCGCGCGTCCCAACTGAAGCATTGCGTGGCATTGATCCATGGTGCGCGGGCGCACAAAGTTGAGTTCATCGCGGGCGCGGTGAACCCAGCCGCTGACTTCATACCCTGCGGGCAGGCAAAAGATGGCGCCTTTAAGCTCTTCTTGGGAGCCGAACTGCCAAGGGCTATCGTATTGGGCATAGAGCCGGAGGCTCAGCTGATACAAGGGGTCGGAAAAAAGAAAGTCTGATCTCCTTTGAGCCGTGCCGAGGTACGGAAAGGTTGCACTGTACTGGTGTCGCAAGGTCTCTTCGTAACCCCGGGTCCAGGGCTTGAACTCTACCTTTGTAGTATATCCGGCCGCTGCGAATGCCAGTCTTACCAGCTCGGTGAGCACGCCACCATCGGTCAAGGTGCTGCCCGCGAAAGGTGGATAGTCCTCACCGCTGGTGAGACTGATCGACTCTGCTCGCGCGGGTAACGATAATATAGACAACATCCCTGCAAGAGCGATGCTGCCTAATGGCTTGAACTGCTTCACGGTTGATTTCCTTTTCTACCGCTCCTGCCTTGACGTCGCGTATGACTTAAACAGCCTTGCCAGTGACCGACGCGCGTTCCGATAACTCAATCCATATTCCGTCAGGGTCGCGCACGAACGCAATACGGGCAGTGTCACCAAGCGTAACCGGGGCACGGCCGCTGGTGGCGCCAGCTTTTAATGCACTGGCGTAGGCAGCATCACAATCAAATACTTGAAGTGTCAGGTAGCGCAACCCTAAGGCAGCCAACGGCGCCTCATCCGGTTCGGCCTCGGGGGCGTCTTCAAGTAGTAACAAACCTTGGCCGCAGGAAAGAACGCCAGGTGATACCAGGCTCATCCCGATGGCGGTGGTATAAAAGGCGCTGCTGATGGCAGTGTTTCTTACACGCAGTCGCAGGGCCAGTCCCTGGATGCCCTGATGGCCCGCGGGTACGCTCGTTACCCGCGTGCCGTCCGGATCCACTTTGGTGTTAGGGCTCGAGCAGCTTGTACTCGCTATGATCAGTTCGATGAGCGGCGCAGGCTCATGGTGCCGAGGCAGCGGATCGCGCGCATCATTGATCTTCAGCACGGCTCCACCCGCGGGATAGCGATGCTGAAGCACACCACCCCCGAGCTTCAGGGTATGGTCGAAAGTCAGTCCTAGCTGGTTGTAGAACGCGCGTATGGAATCAGCCTGATTGGTAAAGAGGCCGACATCAAAGAATTCCTTGGCAAATGACATGCTGGACTGCTCCGGTATAAAAGCTGACCTTAGCCCATGAGCCGTGGAAAGTGACCTGTAATCATCGTCGGAATCCATAGGGATTGATGTGGTTGATTCGGTGCAGCCAGATTATTCTGGCCATCCTTCGTCACGATATTCGCTGCGCTCGGCCAGTCCTGCCTTAAGCCATTCGATCAACTGTCGCACTTTTGGCGAAAGATGCCGTTGCTGCGGATAAAGCCCCCACACTGCGGTATGCGGAGGTTGGTGCTGATGCAGTAAGGAGCGCAATGTGCCGCTGCGCAGGTGCTCACGAACGTAATAGTCGGGCAACTGACATAGGCCAAAGCCGAGGAGAGCAGCATCCAGCACTGCTTTACCGCTGTTACAGCGCCAGTTGCCCTGTACTCGCACTGTCATTTCCCGTCCCGATTGCAGAAAATTCCAGGTTTCGCTGCTGCCTACCAAGCAGTTGTGTCGCGATAGTTCGGATAGGCTGTGTGGCGCACCGTGCTGATCGAGATAGGCAGGAGCAGCGCAAAGGTACATGCGTCTGGGCGCTATTCGGGTGGCGACCATGCTGGAGTCGGGTAATCGTCCCAGTCGTATGGCCAGGTCGTAGCTGCCGTGCAGCAGATCCAGCGTCTGATTGGTGAGCGTGGTTTCAATACGCAATTGCGGATAACGCTGCATGAAACGATTGACCAGTGGCATGATGAAGTCTTCGCCGTACGCCACGGCACAGGTCATGCGTAACAGGCCCTTGGGCTCGCCACCCATGTCACCGATCGCTTGCAACGCTTCCTCTCTGGCGTCCTGCAGGCGCTGGCAGTGCTGCAGGAAGGTCTGTCCGGCCTCGGTCAGGCTCACCCGGCGGGTACTGCGGTAAAACAGGCGCGTCTGCAGTCGGTCCTCCAGTCGCGCGATTTGCCGGCTGACATGGGACGAGGACAGGCCCATATGCTTTGCCGCCCCACTGAAGTGACCCAGCTCGGCTACGCATACGAATTCATCCAGTCCGTCCCAGTCGCTCATATTGGCTCCGTTATTATCCCAGGTTGGCAATAATGTTTTGCTTTCGGGGTTATTATCCATGGATGGCGTTTCTACTACACTGCTTGCATCTTAATTATCCAATGGAGAGTGCCATGATCAAGTCACGAGCCGCCGTAGCCTTCGAAGCCGGCAAGCCCCTGGAAATCGTCGAAGTCGATGTAGCCCCGCCGCAAAAGGGCGAAGTGCTAGTGCGCATCGTCGCCAGCGGTGTCTGTCACACCGATGCCTTTACCCTGTCGGGCGAAGATCCTGAAGGTATCTTTCCAGCCATTCTTGGTCACGAGGGCGGTGGAATCGTCGAGGCGATAGGCGAGGGCGTCACGTCACTTGAAGTGGGTGACCATGTCATTCCGCTCTATACCGCCGAGTGCCGCGAGTGCAAATTTTGCAAATCGGGCAAGACCAATTTATGCCAGGCCGTCCGCGCCACACAGGGCAAGGGTGTGATGCCGGATGGCACGACGCGTTTCTCCTACCAGGGCAAGCCGATTTACCACTATATGGGCTGTTCGACCTTTTCCGAATACACGGTATTGCCAGAAGTATCCCTGGCGAAGATTCCCAAGGACGCGCCGCTGGAAAAGGTTTGCCTGCTGGGCTGTGGTGTGACGACTGGCATCGGCGCAGTGCTCAATACCGCCAAGGTGGAAGAGGGTGCGACCGTGGCTATCTTCGGTCTGGGTGGGATCGGTCTGGCGGCGATCATCGGCGCCACCATGGCCAAGGCCAGCCGCATCATCGTGATTGATATCAATCCGTCCAAGTTCGATATTGCCCGAGAGCTGGGCGCAACCGACTTTGTCAATCCGAAGGACCATGACAAGCCAATTCAGGAAGTAATTGTCGACATGACCGGCGGTGGTGTGGACTATTCCTTTGAATGTGTGGGTAACGTGCAGTTGATGCGCGCGGCGCTGGAGTGTTGCCACAAGGGCTGGGGTGAATCGACGATTATTGGTGTTGCCGGTGCGGGTATGGAGATCAGCACTCGTCCCTTCCAGTTAGTGACCGGGCGAGTCTGGCGCGGCAGTGCGTTTGGCGGTGTTAAAGGCAGAACCGAGTTGCCGGGTTATGTGGCCAAATCGCAAAGCGGCGAGATTCCGCTGGATACCTTTATTACCCATACCATGGGTCTGGAAGATATCAACAAGGCATTCGATCTGATGCACGAGGGCAAGAGTATTCGTACGGTCATCCATTTCTGAACAGCCGATTGCACAGGAGTTACCCATGCACGAATCACTCGAGCTGGTATCAGCTAACAAGAGCTTTGGCGGTTGGCACAAGCGTTACCGTCACCGCTCCACCGCATTATCCTGCGATATGGTATTTGCGGTCTATTTGCCGCCCCAGGCCGATCAGGGTCAGCCATTGCCCGTGGTTTACTGGCTCTCGGGGCTGACCTGCACGGACGAAAACTTTATGCAGAAAGCCGGCGCTCAGCGCATTGCCGCTGAACTGGGTCTGGTCATTGTTGCGCCGGACACCAGCCCGCGGGGAGAAGGGGTGCCTGATGATCCCGATGGCGCCTACGATTTCGGATTGGGCGCAGGGTTCTATCTGAACGCAACGGAGGAGCCCTGGGCACGCCACTACCGCATGTTCGACTATGTTGTGGATGAACTGCCCCAGCTGATAGAAGCGCATTTTCCGGTGTCGGATCAACGCAGCGTTTTCGGTCATTCAATGGGTGGGCACGGTGCCCTTGTGTGCGCGCTGAAAAATCCCGGTCGCTATCAATCTGTTTCAGCGCTGGCGCCGATCACTAATCCCAGTCAGGTGCCCTGGGGGCAGAAGGCTCTTGGGCGTTACCTGGGCAAGGATCCTGTGCAATGGATGCAGTGGGATACCTGTGAACTGATTGCCGGTGCGGGTGAGCGTTTGCCGTTACTGGTAGATCAGGGGGAAGGGGACGAATTTATTGGCCAGTTGCGTCCCGATGCGCTGGAAGCGGCCGCTGCGGCTGCTGGACACCCTCTGACTCTGCGCCGACAGCCAGGGTACGACCACAGTTACTACTTTGTAGCGACATTCATCGAGGATCACTTGCGCCATCATGCCCGCGCACTAGGTCGCGCCTGAGCTTCAAGCTTTGCCCGCCACACTGTAAGATCTCTCCCTGGTAAATTGGGGGGAGGCAGACATGCGCATCGGACACGGTTATGACGTTCATCGTTTTGGCGAAGGCGATTCCATTATTCTGGGTGGAATCAGTATTGCTCACCGGCAAGGTCTGATCGCGCACTCCGACGGCGATGTTTTGTTGCATGCGCTCACTGATGCCCTGCTCGGCGCAGCCGGATTGGGTGATATCGGTCAGCATTTTCCCGACACCGATGAGCGGTTTCGAGGTGCCGACAGCCGCGAGTTGTTGCGTCATGCTCTGATTCTGGTCCAGGGCAAGGGTTGGCGTGTCGGTAATATCGACGCGACTATTGTTGCCCAGGCACCCAAAATGGCCCCGCACATTCCGGCAATGGCGGAGATTATTGCCGGCGATCTGCAAGTCAAGCGTGATCAAGTCAATATCAAGGCGACGACGACCGAGATGCTCGGTTTCGTCGGCCGTGAGGAAGGCATTGCGGTCCATGCGGTTGCCTTGTTGTTACCCTTGTGAGTGATATTACGTTGCCTGTCGACCATGCGCTGCTAGGGCCATTGGCTTGGGGTGAACCCTGCGGCAGAGCGGTGCTGAAGGCTTCGCCGGAAGACTTCCGAGTAACCGAAGTGATGGATATCGAGCTGAGTGGCACAGGCGAGCACCTCTGGCTGCTGATCGAAAAGCGCAATCTGAATACAGAAGAAGTCGCCAGACAACTGGCACGGGTCGCTGGACTCAAATTGCGCGATGTCAGCTATGCAGGTATGAAAGACCGGTTGGCGGTGACCAGCCAATGGTTCAGCCTGCAGTTGCCCGGGCGCGAGGATCCGGATTTTTCCGTATTGTGGAACGCTGACCTGCGGTGTCTTGCCAGTCGCAGGCACAGCCGCAAACTCCAGCGCGGAGCGCACAGTGCCAACCGATTTGTTATCAAGCTTAATCATTTGCAAGCCGATTACCCGAAGTTGGAAGCACGGCTGCGGCAGATAGCCAGCCAGGGAGTGCCGAATTATTTCGGCCCCCAGCGTTTTGGTCGTGGTGGATCCAATCTTGTCGATGCGCGGAGTTGGGCGTCGCGGGGAGCTTTGCCTCCGGCGCGTGGTACCCGCTCGCGCTTGCTTTCGACCGCGCGCAGCCTGCTGTTCAATCGGGTTCTGGCCACCAGGGTGGCAGATTCCAGTTGGAATCAGGTACTGCCGGGCGACTGCATGGCCTTTACCGGCAGTCGCAGCCAGTTTGCTGCCGAGCGGCTAGCGGTCAACGATCCACGCCTGGACGCACTGGATGTGCACCCTACCGGGCCTTTGTGGGGCCTGGGTGAACTCGCCGTGAACGGCGAGGTTGCTCATATGGAACAGGCAGTGATTGAAGGCGAACCAACGCTGGCTCTCTGGCTTGAAGGGGCGGGGCTGGAGCAGACTCGGCGTATCTTGCGCCTCCCCATAGGGACGCTGGCGTGGCATTATCCTTCACCGGATATTCTGGAAATTGAATTCACCTTGCCGACCGGTTGTTTTGCAACAGCGGTATTACGTGAGCTGGTCATCCTTGATGACGAGCCGGGCGGCGGACTGGAAAGCGAAATCTGATGCGTATATTGATTGCCAACGACGATGGTGTGCTGGCTCCGGGCGTGAAGGCCCTGCATGGCGCGCTAACTGATTACGCTGAGTGCGTGGTTGTGGCTCCCCATGAAGATCGCAGTGGTGCGGGCAGCTCATTGACTCTGGACCGGCCGTTGCGGCCGTTCACCTTGGAAAACGGTTTTATCGGGCTGAACGGTACGCCCACCGATTGCGTCCACCTGGGAATCAATGCTTTGTACGAAAACGCCATTGATATGGTGGTGGCGGGCATCAATCACGGCGCCAATCTGGGCGACGACGTATTATATTCAGGTACCGTCGCTGCAGCTTTGGAAGGTCGTTTCTTGTCACGCACGGCAATGGCTTTTTCACTGGTGGGTCGCCAAGGGGATAATATGACGACTGCGGCGAGTATCGCCAGACGCATGGTTGAAACCCATGACAAGTTGGATTTGCCACCCAGAACCATCCTGAATATCAATATTCCCAATATGCCGATGGACCAGATCAAGGGCATTCGCCTTACCCGTCTGGGCCATCGCTCGCGTGCAGCCAAGCCAGTCCGCTGGATTGATCCACGAGGCAAAGAGGGTTACTGGATTTCGGTGGCAGGCGACGCTGAAGACGGCGGAGAAGGAACGGATTTTCATGCGGTCATGCAGGGATATGTGTCGGTGACGCCGCTGCGCGTGGACAAGACCCACTTCGAAGTATTTGACCATCTCGGTCAATGGCTTCGGGGGTTGGATTGAATGGCAGTGCGCGAAGATCTGAACCGCCACGGTATCGGCATGACCTCACAGCGAACGCGGGAGCGTCTGCTGGAGCGCCTTTTCGAGGAAGGCATTCGCAATCTGCACGTACTGGAAACAATGCGTCGAACGCCGCGACACCTTTTTGTCGATGAGGCTTTGTCGCACCGGGCCTATGAAGATACTGCCCTGCCCATTGGTCACAACCAGACCTTGTCACAGCCTTACATAGTAGCCCGGATGACCGAACTACTGCTTGGTGGCGGTCCACTCGACAAGGTACTTGAGATTGGTACAGGTTCAGGCTATCAGACGGCAGTCCTGGCTCAGGTGGTAGAGCGGGTATTTACCGTTGAACGTATCTATCCACTGCAGGAGAGAGCCAAGGAAGCGCTCAAAGCAATTAATGTACGCAATGTGGTATTTCGCCATTCCGACGGTAACTGGGGCTGGCCCCAGTATGGCCCCTACGATGCGATCCTGGTCACTGCAGCACCAGCCGAGGTGCCAGTCGAGTTGCTCAATCAGTTGGCGGATGGCGGGCGGATGGTGATACCGGTAGGACAGCATGAACAATATCTCACCCTGGTTATTCGTGAGGGTGACGAGTTCATCCGTCAGCAGGTAGAACCGGTGAATTTTGTACCCTTATTGGCAGGAGCCATACGATCTTGAACAAGCCGTACAGCGTCTCTTCCCTGTGTATCCTATTTTGCAAAGGCTTGGCCATGGGCGCGGCTGATGTGGTGCCTGGGGTTTCCGGCGGCACTATCGCTTTTATCAGCGGGATCTACGATCGGCTGCTGGCAGCCATCTCGGCGTGCACGCCAAACAAGCTGGTCTGGTTATGTAAGGGTCGCTGGCGCGAGACCTGGACTTCAATCGATGGCACCTTTCTGTTGGTCCTGTTGTCAGGGATACTGACCAGTATCGCCAGCCTGGCGCAGCTGATCAGTTATCTGCTGGAGGCCAGGCCGGAAATGATCTGGTCCTTTTTCTTTGGCCTGATTGTCGTCTCCATTTGGCTGGTTGGCCAACAGATTGGACGATGGAACGCCAGCAGCATTTCGGCATTGATAGGCGGCGCTGTATTTGCCTACCTGATAACGGTCGCTGCGCCTTTGCAATGGCCGGCTACGCCGATCATGGTGTTTTTGGCAGGCTCCATCGCGATATGCGCAATGATTTTGCCGGGTATCTCCGGCAGTTTCATTCTTTTGCTACTTGGTTTGTATACCACCGTGCTTGGCGCAGTGAAAAACTTTGATGTGGCGATGCTGAGCATTTTCGCGCTTGGCTGTATAACGGGTCTTTTGAGCTTTTCAAGACTTCTCGGTTGGCTGCTGAGTCACGTACGACATATCACTCTGGCATTTCTGACGGGTTTGCTGATTGGGTCGCTGAATATGGTTTGGCCGTGGAAGCTTACTACTACCTGGAGAGAGAACAGTCACGGAGAGTCTGTGCCCCTGCAGCAAACAAACCTCTGGCCGAGCCAATACGAATCTATTGTTGGTACGCCGTCCTATTGGCAGGCTGGATTGGCATTGATGTTGTTCGCCGTGGTATTAGTATTGGCATTGGAGTGGTTGGGGCGCCGGTCAAATTGATGATAGGTCACGCACTACATCCGTTATTCAAACAGGCCAGGGGCCGTATGTGTCTGACGTGAGATCTGCTGTGCTCGGATTAAAGCAACTGGGTTTGCTGCTGCTCGCGCTACTCCTGACCGCCTGTGCCGGACCAACGGGCGTGGTGCCCATTGACGACCGTGGTCGCGGCGGCAAACAGGTGCAATCGGTTAC
>TARA_R110001592_G_scaffold168993_3_pt1 | contig 11836 bp, 18 predicted proteins | sample TARA_R110001592 | Tara Oceans TARA_R110001592 (sample SAMEA4398387) | marine metagenome | biome: Polar Biome; feature: [SRF] surface water layer (ENVO:00010504); material: water (ENVO:00002006), including particulate matter (ENVO:01000060) such as... | depth 5 m
TTTAACTTATTGTCCAGAAGGAAAATCCAAATGACTATTCGATACGCAATACACGTTTCAAGCACTAAGCTTTCTAAAAACTCAGATAATTTTGAGTTTAAGCAGGGTTGGTATAAGGGCAGGATGGTGTATGCCCCAAACATAATTAAAATTGTAAAAACCATTAGAAAAGATTTGCAAAAAACTTTTATTGACGAAACTGGCGCAAAAGATTTTATCAAAACGCTGCCCCAAAATAAGCTTACAGACACGTCCATTACTGCTTACTCTTACGAAGTTTTGGAAATTGAAGCCTTGGCAGATCCAGAGGAAAAGCTTCTTCGGGCAATATTTGGTCAGAAAGAGGAGGCGTAATTATGGCATCTACTACAATAGATTTAACTGAAATTAATGATGAAAACATTTTTGAGATTGCAGAAAAGCATTCTCATAAAAAGATAACTGGCGATTGGTTAACCGGCGATTGCGAAATTAGAAACTTTGTTAATGAAAGATGCAATCAGGCTTTTATCGCTGGGATAATGTTTGCAATGGAAAACATTACGACAGAGGTTGATGGCATCAACGTTTCCACAACCTTATTAACTGACGTTGAAGGTGATGATTGGACCGACATGGTTTTTAAGAACCACTCTATTTTATTACAAGAGGAGGAGGAGTTCTAATGACACGCAATAAAATCATTAAAAAAATCGGCAACCCACACCTCAGTCTTTTCGCTGGCAAAGACTACTTCTACTTTGTTTTTACAGGTTATAATTATGCACAACATAGCGTCATGGTTCCATACCTTAACGATCTCTCGTTGGATCAGTGGGTAGATGAAGGCAAAAGTTTTTTACGGGAAATTGGCCAATGAAAAAGTTTTTCAAACGCCTTGAGGAAAACCCACAAGAGGAGGAGGAATCCTGATGTCCCATAAGATGAACAATTTTAAAGCATTATCTCAAATAGAATTTTTTTCCAAAAAGAAAGAAGTGGTGGAAGAGGTTGAACAAGACGAAGGAATTTTTCACCCTTACAAGCCAAGGCCAATTAATAGTTTGGCTGCTAGAGTAATGTTTGGGGAAAGCACACATTTTAAGTTAAATAAAAAAGATGGTGAGGTTTACGAAAACCAACCTGATATTAAGAAAATAGAAGATATGGATTTAACCGAAATTGATCAGCATAAAAAATGGGTTGGAGTTAAAGCTGGTCGATTAACTGTAATTGGTAAGGTGCCAAATTCTTCTGGTTCTAACGGCGGCAATCCATTGTTTGTTTGCAAATGTGTTTGCGGATATTACTGCAAAAGGCGAAAAAAAGGTTTAGTTAAAATAATAAACCAAATTCCAGCATTAAAAAATACACGTCGTGACGGATGCGATTGGTGTGAAAAAACAAAACGTCTTAGGGATGGCTGGATATGAAAAAGTTTTTCAAACGACTTGAGGAAAACCCAACGGCAGAACTTGCAGGAGCTATTGCGCTTGTTGCCGCGTTAGTAGTGTCACTATTTTTTGGGCAACCAATTTAAACAGGAGCAAAGTTAATGATTGAAGTAGAAACAATAGACTGCCCAGAGTGCAAGGGCGAGGGCGTGGCCACATATGAGCGCATGATACCGCAGGGCTTCAACACTCCAATACCGGAGTTAGAGGAATACAAAGACAACTGCGATAACTGTTACGGCTCCGGCCAAATAGAACCAATGGAGGAAGATGAGTAATGGCAAGATTTGATCAAGACACATTTATTGAGCAAGTGAAGATGGCCGCATCTGCGGGATTATCTCAGGCTCAAGTGGCGGATTTATTTTTCGAGACGCCAAGTAAAATTCACAGAATATCTAAGAAATATGAAATTAAATTTAACGCAAAAAGGGGTAGAACCATTGGAAACACATCAGAAAGTAAAGATGCTGATAAAGCGTCTGGAGCGCACGACGGAGATAATGCTGAAGCAGGCGGAGATGCGCGGCAGGCCGAACTTTTTACAAAGCCTAGAAGAGCAGCAGCAAGTGCAGTTAATGTTAAAAGAAGAAGTCTACAAGATATTAAAACTGACTTAGTAAAACTTTGCGCAGCATCGAAATCGAAGCAAGAGGCGGAGGAACATCTGGGCAAGGCAATGCTTGAGTATGAGCATAATATGTGGCTTGAGAAATTGCGTGACAACCCTCTTCCAAAAAATTCCAAAGAAAAAGAGTTTATCAGCAAGAGCGTAAAAATTGCTGATTTGCGCAGGCAGCAATATAACCAAAAACAAATGCAGCGCCTACTGGATGCATTCCCAGATGGTGAGGATCTATCCGCAACTCAGGCGGCTGCACTTGTCGGTGAGAGCGTGTCACGCACCAGCAGCTACCTAAACAAGTTAGTGGATAGCAACATGATAAGCCGCGAACGTCGTTTGGTCAGTGTCGATGTAAACTATGGGCGCGGCAAGAAACAACATCGCTGGATTTATTGGAAAAACAAATAATGTATTGGGTGGTCTTAATCTTAACTTATTATGTGGAGGACAATACCGTTCACTCACATATTTATTTTAAAGATATGGAAACTTGTTATTACGCAAGTGATAACATTTATCCAATAATTTACGAACATTACGAATTTTCTATGTCCCGATGCAGGGACACAGATTTAATGCAAAGCACCTTTATGCGGCGCCCAAAGCTACGCAATAATAATTAGAGGTTGTGCCAGTATATAAAAAATATATGGTTTGGTGGAAGGGAAGATCAATGTACGATAAAAAGATATTAATTAGTCTCAGTGAGGTGCAACACGACGCAATCACTGATGCTGCGCGGAAGATGGGTCTGAGCTTCACAGCGTTTGTGCGTGTAGCTGCAATCGGTATGGCTGCGGATCAGGGTATCGAAGTCAAACAACCACGGGCCGACTGATGGTTAACAGTAGAAATAAAGGCGCCGGATTTGAGCGTGAGGTATCATCATACCTCTTCGATGAGTTGGGCATTAAGTTTAAGAGAGATCTCGAACAGTACAGAACTGGTGGCCACGCTGATTTAATCCCAGACGATCCAGACTTTCCGTTTACGCTTGAGTTGAAACGCTACAAAGACGCGCCGATTGGTGGTGCGCCTGCGTGGTGGGATCAGGTTAAATTTGCGGCGGAGCGTGAAGGTAAAATACCTTGCCTGATTTACAAATATGATCGCAAGCCAATTCGCTGCGTCATACCGCTCAACTCAATTATGGCGGGTGGTGAAGACTACAAGGTGGAAGTTGATTTCGTTGCCTTCTGTTTCATCGTGCGGGAATTAATGTCGTGAGCAGGCCGCTATACGAAACGCGACTAGACCGCAGCAAAGAAATAAACGCCATCGAAAAGTTTATTGAAAATTTTGGTGGTGGTGCGGGTTACGTTAAACTTCCAATTCAGTATAAGATGGATTTCTGCGTCACCCGAAATGACCATGCCACCAGTTTTGTTGAGGTGAAATGCAGAAACAATAAAATGGAAGCCTACCCAACTTACATGATTTCACTGTCCAAAATACTTTCCGCAGCGCAGTACAGAGATTTTGGCATTAACTGCATTTTACTTGTGCAGTGGACTGACAAGATGGGCTGGGTGCGAATGCCAAATAAGGAATGGCTCACCAAGGTGGGCGGCAGGAAAGATCGTGGGGATTGGCAAGACGTAGAACCAGTGGCCCACATACCAGTTTCAGAGTTTAAAGTTATTTAGGGAGCAAGATATGACAATTGTAAAATCAGACGCCATGACCAATGAACAGTATCACGAAGATGCAGCGTTTTCCTCAACCGATGTAAAAATGGTGAGCAACAAAAGTTTAGCGCATTGGATTGGCAACGTAAGAAAAGAAAGCCACGCCTTCGACCTTGGCTCCAGCGTTCACGCACTCTTATTAGAACCCGAAAAGGATTTAGTTATTCGCGGGCCGGAGACGCGGCGCGGTAAGGCTTGGGCGGAGTTAAAGGAAGAGGCTGACACTGGCGGCAAGATATTACTCACTGAGGCTGATTTTGACCTTGCATCAGATATGGCGGAATCTTGCCTAAAGAATGAAATGGCAAATCACCTACTAACAAACTCTGATTTGCTGGCAGAGGCATCATTCTTCGCAACCGATCCAGACATTGATGTTCCACTCAAAACGAGGCCGGACGGATTGCTGAGAAATAGCGGTATTGTGATTGACGTTAAAACTTGTCAAGATGCCAGCCCGCGTGGGTTCGAAAAATCTGTGAGATCGTTTGGTTATGATTTGCAGGCAGCTTTTTATTTACACGTCCTAAATTTAAATAAAGTTAAAGTTAAAAATTTCATCTTCATCTGCATCGAAAAGGATAAGCCGCACGTTGTCGCCTGCCACGAACTCAGTGAGATGTATTTGAGACACGCGCACAACAGAGTAATAGAAACTTTGATAAAAATGAAAACTGCCATTGACCAGAACGACTTCGGCACTGGCTACCCAGACATAAACACAATTCATCTGCCTGCGTGGATGGACAGTGAAAATTCTTTCTAAGAGATCCCAGCGTGGGGGTGCCACGCAAAACCAAGAAGGAGTTGCGAAATGCAACATATGATTACTAACGTTCACGCGAAATATCCGCGATTAAACTCAACCTATCGTTTCGACAATGCAGAAAATAATTCTGTCAAGTGTGATCCAATGGACGATGGCGCCGCGTATGAGACTTCATTCGTTATGGATGATGCCACGGCGAAGGATTTACACAACGTCTGCATGGAAGCTTACAAGAATGCCGCGTCACTGGACTCGAAGCGCAAGTGGCCTGAGAAGCCAACCTATCTACCTTACAAGCGAGACGAAGAGGATAGGGTTGTCGGTAAGACAAAACTAAAGGGCAGCTACGGCGGCGAAAAAACTCAGGCGCCGAAGCAAGTGGACGCCGCGAGAAATAAACTACCAGACGATTTCATGTTAACTTCCGGCAGCAAAATGAATTTGGCGGTGACTATTGTGCCGTACAACACGGGATCAATAAATGGTGTGAGCCTGAGATTGCGCGCGGTGCAAGTGCTAGAGCTTCAAGAGCTTGCGCAGGGTGTTGATCCATTTGACCAAATAGAAGGCGGTTACGTGGCCAAGCGGGAAGAAGATCCGTTTGCAATGCCAAAGGAAAATGGTGCAACTTCTAACGTTGCGAAAAGCAGCGTAGAGCTTGACGATGAAATTCCGTTTTAAATGAAAATATGCCCAGCGTGTCCATTCGCTGGGCATATTAACAGGAGCGCCCCTAAAAACCCAAAAAAAGGAGCAGGGAAATGGTAGCAAAATCAATTAAGGATAGCAAGTTCCCCATTGCGTATTGGTCGGAATATAGCCAGCCAATAATATCAAACCTAGAATTAAAAAAAACAAGTCAGGGAGAATTTCATGGGCCGTGTCCAAATTGTTCCGGCGTCGATAGGTTTTGGATTAAAGAATTTAATGGTGAAGTTTTAGTAAATTGCAGGAAATGCCAAGACTACAAAGCAATTAAAGACAAGTTAAAGGATATGTCTCTTTGGCCGTCGCAATCTAGCGCGCCGCCAGTGCGCAAAGAAGTGCGCACAGAATCGCAAGTGGATTGGCCGGAAAGTAACGATATGAGTAAACATCCATACTTAGAAAAGAAGAAACTCAGCCTGCACAATGCAAAAATCGAGGGCGATAAACTTGTAATATCTATTATAGATGTGACGGGTAAGCGCGTCGGCTACCAGTATATCGACGCCGAAGGTAAGAAGAAGTTTAGCTATAATATGCCCGTAGTCGGTCATTTCAGCGTCATAGGTGGCCCGATAAAGGATTTCGCTTACATCACTGAGGGTTGGGCCAATGCGGCAACAATACACGAAGCCACAGATAAACCGACAATCTTTGCATTAAGCGCAAATAATATACCGTCAGTCGTTGATGCAATATCCCAATCGAAGCCAAAGTGTGAGCTTGTAGTTGCCGGAGATAACGACGAGGCGGGCCGTAAGGCGTGTGAAACTACGTTTGAGCAACACGGCGTGGAATATATCTTGCCAGAGCAGGAGGGCTGGGATTTCTCAGACCTGTGGGTCATCCAAGGCAGGGAAGCCACTAGAAAGGCGCTGACCGTCGCTAACGTGATGGATCAAATATTTATGCCGGAGGATGCAGTACCGCAACTCTCAAGAAACTACCTCATAAAGAGGTGGCTCACCGAGGGCGGTATGTCCGTCATTTATGGGCAATCGAACGTGGGTAAGTCTTTCTTCGCGCTGGATATGGGCTGGCACGTCGGTGGAGATAATGATTGGAACAACAGTAAGGTAAATGGCGGATCTGTATTATATTTGGCGACTGAGGGGGGTATGGCGTTCCACAATAGGGTAGTAGCCCTAAGACAGCATTATCCTAACCAGAACAACGTTAAATTGGCTGTCAGGCCGTCTCCAGTAAACTTATTAGACCCAGACGTTGACATGGCGTCACTCATAAAGCTTTGCGCCGAAATATCTAAACGACACGGCCCACTCAAAATGATCGTAGTTGACACGCTCAGTCGCGCAATGGCTGGTGGTAATGAGAATGCACCAGAAGCAATGACAAGTGTCATTTCGAATTGCGATAAACTCAGGATCATTACCAAGGCGCACGTCTCAATTGTGCATCATTCGGGGAAGGATAAAGCCGCTGGTGCGCGCGGGCATAGCTCACTGCGCGCTGCTACCGATTCTGAGATAGAGTTAGACCACGACGAAGTAACGGGGTTGCGCACGGCGAAATCCACCAAGCAGCGCGACATGGAAACTGGAACAGTCTTTACGTTTAAACTTAAAGTGGTTGAGCTTGGCATTGATGAGGATGGAGATGCAGTCACAACGTGCGTGATCCATGAGGCCAGCGAGAGTGAAATTGCCGAAGCCAGCAAGCCAAAGATAAAGGGCAAGAACCAGCTTATCATGCGCAACGCATTTACCCAACTTAGGGGTGAAGGTGTGGGCCAACCAAATCATGCGGGGGCTGGATTTCCAGAGCCGAGGACGTATTGGATGATTCAGGAAGAGGATCTCAGAAACCATTTCTTGGGCAAGGTATCTAACGCCAGCAATCCAAGATCTAGCTACAAGCAGGCGATTGATGCACTGATTAGTGCCGGACATTTGGTGCAAAATGATGGATTTGTGTGGTTTTTGGACGGTGAGGGGAAATGCTGAAGTGTATGAAAAGTGTATGAATTGGGGGTGTAATAAAAACAATGACTTAGATGGCCAATTCATACGTTTCATACGCTTTCCTACAGTAATTCCTACGAAACCATAAAGTGTATGAATGTAGGAATATACCTTTAGGTATTCCTACAATTCCTACAATGGGCAGATTGGAGTTTAATATGAGTGAGGTGAGGGATAGGATGTTGAAGTGGGTTGAGGGTAAAGTTGAGAGGGGTGATGCTTTTATATTTCCTGCTGGGAGAACGAAGCTGGCGATTGAGGCTAGGACGTTTGATGAGAAGCTTAACTCTTGCCGCGATATTGGAGAGCTTGAGGGTTTCGCTAATCGCCGTCGGTTTAATCATGCGCTGCCCAAGTGGTCTGAGGATGAGAGACGAAAGATAATATTTAGGAAAGCGGAAATGACAAACAAAAGGAAAAAGAAATGAATGACAAAATTATACCGACTGAGAAGAAGATTGTGTTGCCGGAAAATGTAAGGTCTAGCGTTCTGCTTGAGGCTGGGGAACTTATCAATGGTGCGCGCCAAATACATTACGGCCAGCCCAAAGAAAACTTCGGGACTACTGCGGCATTGTTTAGCGCGTACTTGGGGTGTGATATTAGCGCCGCAGACGTGTGTCACCTAATGGCGCTACTCAAGATTGCGAGGCTGCGCAATGGCGGGCATAGGGATTCGAGCGTGGACAGTTGTGGGTATATGGCGCTGGGTGCGGAAATGTCAGACGCAGGGACTTGATGTGAAGCTCTCTGGTGAGCTATAGTGATCGTGCGGGGTTATTCATCGCAAGTCTGCTTTCTGTCTCCCACAGTCAAGCGGATTACCCTGACAACTAAGCCCGCGTTGTAATGGCGCGGGTTTTTCTTTTGGAGATGTCATGGCATACGGATTAAAGATTGTTATGGAATTGCAATGCAAAGATGATGATGAGCAAGACAATGAGACTGAGATGCTGACGAGTTATCTGGGCGATAGATTAGTTGATAACGCTGACCCAAACAGATTAATGCAAAGCCTCGCGGAAGCATTGATTGAAATGGAGAGTGAAGACATATTCAAGCTTAATGCTGAGACAATACATTGAGCCATTGTTGTGAGATATACTGCCTGCGAGGCACATCGACAGCAAGGCGCAGGCGCGCGCGAGTAAATCATTTTGTGGGGTACGTCAATACCCCAAAAGCTTTGCCAAAGGCTTTCATATGCGACATTGATACCCCAGAAATAGCTATGTCATTGTTTCCATTGCATAATAAATTTAACATAATACGTATTATGCGATAATGGCGCCAAATCCCCCCCCCGCCAAAGATTTTGCTAGGGTGTGTTTATGTATAATCCGACGCACACGCTTAACCCCCCGCCACCCCCCTTGCCTTACTACGCAGGCTTAATGTAAAATTTTAAAAAAACTGGAGTTTATTTAATGGCAGGCAGGGCTTTACGGCGCAGGATTTTAGGCGAGATTAAGAGCAAGGGCGGCGCAGATTTTTTGTTTGAGGAGGTTGCTTCTGGCAAGACGATGACGAAGCTTGCGGAGGAGTATGGGTGCAGTCGCGCGTATTTTAGCACGTCTGTTAATCAGATTCCTGAGTATGCTTCTGCGCTGGCCAAGGCGAAGCGTGAGTCTGCCGACGCGTTGGTTGAGGAGGGGTTGGGAATGGTTGACGCGTTGGATGGCAGTAGCACAACGTCGGAGATTGCCGCCACGCGTGAGAAGGTGCAGTGGCGTAAGTTTATGGCGGGTTCTTACAATCAGGATAGGTATGGCAATCGCCCGCAGACTAATGTGACGATTTCTGTAGCTGATATGCATTTAGATGCGCTGCGCAAGGTTAACTCTGAGATTGCCGCGATTGATGCGGAGGATAAGCAGCGCGAGGCCAATGCGATTGATGTTGAGTATGAGGAGTTGTCCAGTGAGCGTTGAAACTGGAATGAAAATAATTGGATTTAATATGCGTGGGGATAGGCAGAAGGATGACTATTACGCTACCCCTCCAGAAGCCACTGACGCTTTGTTATCTGTTGAGAACTTTAAGGGAAATATTTTTGAGCCGTGTTGCGGTGAAGGTCACATTAGCAAGAGGTTAATTGAGCGTGGTTACAATGTAGAAAGTTCTGACCTAGTAGATCGTGGTTATGGCACATCTAATAAAGATTTTTTATTTGAGCGTGGCAAGAGGGATAATATAATTACCAACCCACCTTATGCAAAGATGTCCTTGCTCATGGCAGAACACGCTCAATCAATAGCCAGATACAAAACAGCGTTTTTATTAAAGATTACATTTTTAGAAAGTGCCTCTAGGAAAAAGTTTTTTAAACATCATCCGCCAGCAAGAGTGTGGGTGTTTTCAAAAAGGCTATCGTTGTTAAAAGATGGCCAGTCATACAAGGGTGGGATGATGTGTCTTGCTTGGTTTGTGTGGGAAACAGGTTCGACAAAACCACCTCAAATTGGATGGATATAATGACGGAAGATAATCCTTTTATTGAGTTTGTGTCGCGTTACCGTGACGATCCTGTTTTATTTGTTAAGGAGGTTTTGGGTGCAGATCCTCTGCCGTATCAGGCTGAGTTTTTGAATGCTATTGCGAATAACGAGCGTAAGATTAGTGTGCGTTCCGGCCACGGTACGGGTAAGTCTACGTCTGCAAGTTGGGCTATGCTTTGGTTTTTGATGTTGCGTTTTCCCAATAAGGTTGTGGTTACGGCGCCGACGAGTGGGCAGTTGTTTGACGCACTTTTTGCGGAGTTAAAGCGTTGGATTAATGAGTTGCCGGAGCAGTTGGGTTCTATGTTGGTTGTTAAGTCTGATCGCATTGAGTTGTCTTCGGCTCCCAGCGAGGCGTTTATTTCGGCTAGGACGAGTAGGGCGGAGACGCCGGAGGCTTTAGCTGGTGTGCATTCTGAGAATGTTTTGTTAGTTGTTGACGAGGCTTCCGGTGTGCCTGAGAAAGTATTTGAGGCTGCTGCGGGTTCTATGTCGGGTCACTCCGCCACGACGATCCTACTGTCTAACCCGACGCGTTCTAGTGGTACGTTTTACGAGAGCCAGACGCGCATGGCGAATAGTTGGTGGACGCGGCGTTGGTCTTGCGTGGAAAGCCCCCTCGTATCTGATGATTTTGTTGATGAGATGCGCGCGCGTTATGGCGAGGATTCCAACGCATTTCGTGTGCGTGTTTTGGGTGAATTTCCGCTGGCCGATGATGATACTATTATTCCGTTTCATTTGGTTGAGAGTGCAATACGGCGTGATATTGAGGTGACGCCGGATGAGAAGCCTATCTGGGGTTTGGACGTTGCACGGTTTGGTACTGATCAAACTGCGTTGTGCAAGCGGTATGGGAATGTGGTGACGGATATTAATTCGTGGCAGGGGTTGGATTTGATGCAGACTGTTGGCCGCGTCATGGCTGAGTATAATGGTTTGCCGCCCAGCGCGCAGCCGAAGGAAATTTTAGTTGATAGTATTGGTCTTGGTGGTGGGGTTGTCGATCGCCTGCGTGAGTTGGGTGCGCCCGTGAGGGGCGTGAATGTTAGTGAGTCTCCGTCTATGGGTGACACGTATATGAATTTGAGGTCTGAGCTTTGGTTTAAAACGAAGGGTTGGTTGGAGGATAGATCTTGTAAGTTGCCGGACAGTGATCAGCTTGTGGCTGAATTGACTGCCATACGGTATTCGTTTACTTCTTCTGGCAAGATGAAGGCTGAGAGTAAGGATGAGATGCGCAGGCGTGGATTGAAATCTCCTGACTTGGCTGATGCCTTGTGTTTGACTATGGCGTCGGATGCAACGACGGCTCTTTCCGGTGCAATATCAAGTTGGAAACAGTCTATTAAAAGAAACCTACGTGGCATTGCCTAATAAAATATGTTAGGGTGCGGCAGTATGAGGAGAAGTTAAATGATGAAACCAATGAAGGGTTGCCCCACGCCGGAAGCTTGCAAGCGGTCCGGAACTTGTTTGATGCGGAAGTTTGGTAAGTAATTTATGGCGCCCGTTTCATACCAAATAGATCCAGATGAAATGCGTTACTACAGAGAGCAGGCGAGTCCGTTTTCTTTTCTGTATGATATGGCACGGGAAAATGCTTCTGAGTTAGCGGGTGAAGGCAGGCGTCCTATTCTTGGCGGCTTGTTATCCAAGGAACCAACTTACGGTCTTGATACATTGCAATATGAAGGTATTGGGCCAGCCTTGATTGGGTTGCTTTCCACAATTGGTAAGGCGATTGATGCGCCGTATTCTGCCCAGCAGGGTTTAATTCCAGAGGCCGATTTAGTGCCGGAGGTTATGGGTACTGCTGGCTTGGCAATGGGCGGCGGTGGTTTGGCCACTACACCAAAAAATTCTTTACGTTCCGGCGTGTCTCGCACTCAGTCTGATTTACCTCCGGCGTCAAATGCGTCTGAGGCTATGGCGAGGCAAATCCTAGAGTTACGCGCTGCTGGTAGATCAAACGAAGTTACTAATGAGATGATGGGTGCGGCTGACAATCAATATATGTTTGCCAATACGCCACTCGATATGAGCCAAGCTGCACGAATGGCTAGGGCCAAAGCCGAAGGCAGAGTCTCGGCACTGCACGGAACCGGCTCAGACATCTCAGCGGTTGACAGCGCG
>TARA_R110001592_G_scaffold59033_1_pt1 | contig 11829 bp, 7 predicted proteins | sample TARA_R110001592 | Tara Oceans TARA_R110001592 (sample SAMEA4398387) | marine metagenome | biome: Polar Biome; feature: [SRF] surface water layer (ENVO:00010504); material: water (ENVO:00002006), including particulate matter (ENVO:01000060) such as... | depth 5 m
CGTGCCCATAAATTAATTTTCCAGTTCATAGACCAACCTGTTGATGGATCTCCTCTTTGGATTAACGTATTTTTAGCACCTTCGAATAACTCAGAATTTCTATAAGGTGAAATTAGGTTTGAAGGATACAATCCATATAAATGTGATACATGGCGATGTTTATCTTCTGGATCATCTAAATCGTCTATCCATTCTTGGATTTGATTGTATTGACCAATTTTCATTGGTGGAAGTTTAGCTAAAGTCTCTTCTATTTTTTGAATCAATTTTGAATCTATATTCAATAATTTAGCAGCACTTTTAGTTTTTGTTAAAATATCAAATACTAACTGATTATCCATCGTAGTACCAGCTTCTATATTTACACTTTTTGGACGTCCTTTTGGCCCGTGTTCAGGAGAAATTGTAGGCGATATCACCAACCAACCATTATCTGGATCTTCTGTTAAAAAACTTAAACAAAATTCTGATGCTCCTTTCATTGCTGGATATACAGATTGTAAATAATCTAAATCTCCATTAAACATAAATTTCTCCCATAAATGTTGACTTAACCAAGTACCTCCTGTTGGCCACATTCCCCAAGTAGCACCATCAACAGGACCTGCAATACGCCAAATATCTGTGTTATGATGTGTTACCCAACCATCAGCTCCATACATTACTTTTGCAGTTTTTTGTCCTGTAACTGAAAGGTCTTTTACCAACTGAATTAAAGGCTCATGCATTTCTGATAAGTTCGTTACCTCTGCTGGCCAATAATTCATTTGAGTATTAATATTTACTGTATAAGCACTTTTCCAAGGTGGAGTTAAATCTTTACACCAAATCCCTTGTAAATTTGCTGCTTGTCCTGCTGGTTGAGATGAAGAAATTAAAAGATAACGTCCATATTGAAAATATAAAGCTGCCAAACTTGGATCATTTACTTTGCTAAATTCTTTAATTCTAACATCTGTTGGTATTTTATCAAACTCTGATATTCCTATATTTAATGATACTCTTTTAAAGTATTTTTGATATAATTCTGAATGATGTCTTATCAGTTTTTTGTATCTTTTCTTTTCTGCTTTCGCAATATAATCAGCAGCTCTTTTATGAGGATCCGCACTAATATCGTTATAACTCACAAAATTAGTTGCAATAGAGATATACAATATTACACTGTTTGCTTTTGATACAATTAATTGATTATTTTCTGAAGTTAATTTCCCTCCATTAGGCACAATTTTTACACGAGCATCAAACTCAACTTCACCTTTTATAGCAGTAGCTTCTTTTGGTAATCGTTTGTTTTTATTATCACTACCAAAACCAGTCATTACTAAAACATTTTTATCTTCAGTAAAAACAGCAACTTTAGCAGGTTTTGGACGATCCATACCTGCAGAAAAACTAATTGCTCCTTTTTTATTTGCTGATAATTTCATTACAATTACCTGATCTGAAAAAGAAGTGAAAATTTCTCGTTTATAATCTACTCCATCAACAGTATACTTTGTAGTATTTACCGCATTTTCAATATCTAATTCTCTATAATAATTTGAAATACTATCTTTATTCAGAAAGTTCAATCTTAAATTACCAACAGTTTCATAAGGCATTCCATGAGATGTTTTGGAAATAAACTTACTATTTGCTAAACGATGAGCTTCATTGTAATTTTCTTGAAATAATAGCTCTCTAATCTCGGAAAGAGCATCTTTAGCATTTGGATTATCATTTCTATGTGGGCCTCCAGCCCAAAGCGTATTTTCATTTAATTGAATATTTTCATTTAGTGGGTTTCCATAAACCATAGCACCTAAACGACCATTACCAAGTGGTAAGGCTTCGTTCCAATCTGCAGCAGGAGCATCGTACCAAAGTTTTAAATCTTTACTATCTGATGAACAACTACTAAAGAAACCAACTGATACTATACTTAAAATAATAACTACAGTTTTACTAAATGATTTTTTTCTATTCATAAGTATTATCTTTTCTCCTTAAATTCTTCATTACCTCTTGTAATTATTCACTTAATTTTAAATTATTCAATAATTAAAACTTTTTAATCTTTCAATTGAGAAAGAATAAAATTGGTAGCATATTCATTTAATTCATCAATAGTTGGTGATATGTTTGAACCACTAAAACTATGTCCCGCATTTTTTATAATTAATAATTCAACATCCGCTTTTTTATCTTTTGCTACTTCAATCATGAAAGTGGAGTTAATAACAGGAAGTACTTTATCATTCTCACCATGTAACAATAGAATTGGAGGACTGTCCGCTTCTAAATGTTCGGTTGGACTCAATAGTCTGGCTAATTTTGGTTTATTCTGTAAGCTATCCCCTAAAATTCTATTATACGATTGTTGTTTTTCAAAAAGAGATCCTGGCACTAAATCAGGGTTTATCAGCGATGTAGCTGGGAAATAAGAAGCGACACATTTAAAATCAGGAGAAATATTAGTCAAGTTTGAATCACCCTTAAAATCTGAATCCTTTCCTAAAGCTGTCAAAAGACTCAAATGTCCACCTGCAGAACCTCCCCAAACACCATATTTCTCTTTATCTAATTTATATTTATTTGCGTTTTTTAATAAAAATCGAGCAGCATCTTTTGCGTCTATAACAGCTTCATAAGCGGTAGAGCCTCCACGAGTGCGTCGGTACTCTATAGTTGCGCAAACAACCCCATTATTAACTAGTGATTTTAAAGTACCTAAAAACGATTTTTTAAACACTTTATATTTATCTCCTCCTGCCCAACCACCGCCATGAACATGTAACATCCATGGGTTTTCACTCTTAATTATGGAAGCATCTGGATAAAAAATAATCATATCTAATTCTATGCCGTCTATTGTTTTATAAACTACACGCTCTTTATTTATAAATGAATCAAGAATAGCTTGGTTTTTTGATGTTTGCCCAAAAACCATTGATTGGCAGCACAATAACATTATAAACAACATAAATGTTTCACTAAAAAACCACTTATTTTTTTTATTGGCAGTACTTTTCCTCATTTTAATATTATTTAATGCTGTTTATTTTATGCAACAATTTCACGGTCAAAATATTATTTATTTCTTTATGTTCAGGTTAATAAAATATCATATAAATATTTTTTCAACGGCATTACCTTTTCAAATAAACGAAGAAGAAAATATTGTTTTTCTAATAATTAATTTTCTATTCCTTTATAAGTTTTATTAATAAATTTTTGATCTAGTTCGTGTGAATCTTTATATTTTACTCTCAGTTCTTTTAATTCTTTTCTTAATTTAACAACAGTTTCAGCATAAGCTGGATCATTATAAACGTTCATCATTTCTTGAGGATCTTTATTAAGATCATACAATTCCCACTCATCAACATCATAATAAAAATGAATCAATTTAAATTCTTTTGTAACCATTCCATAATGACGTTTTACCATATGTACAGAAGGGTATTCATAAAAGTGATAGTAAACAGCTTCTCTATCCCATTCTTCATCATGCCCTGTTAACAAAGGCACTAAACTTTCTCCTTGCATATCACTTGGTGCATTTATTCCTGCAGCCTCTAAAAATGTTTGTGCAAAATCTAAATTCTGAACCAATTCTTCATTGGTAGTTCCTGCAGTAACTTTATTAGGCCAACGTATTAATAAAGGAGTTTTAAAAGATTCTTGATACATAAAACGTTTGTCAAACCAACCATGTTCTCCAAGATAAAATCCTTGATCAGATGTGTATACAACAATCGTATTATCTGCCAAACCACTTTCATCTAAATAATCTAATACTTCACCAACATTATCGTCAACAGAAGAAATACAAGCAAGGTAATCTTGCATATATCTTTGGTACTTCCATTGTATTTTTTCTTTATCGGTCATAGTAGGCCAATGTGCCTCAAAATAATCTGATATAGAATCTAAAACCTCTCCATATTCTGCTCTTTGCGCATCACTACCACGTGCCATAGTTTTATAACCCCAAGTTGTATTTCCAGGAATTACAGGTAATACTTCTCCCATTCTTTCCATGGTTTCTGGTCTTACTTTATTATCACTACTGTATTTCATATGATACAAAATATTCATTTCAGCAGTTTTAGCCGCTGTTCCTCTATTTTTGTAATCATCATATAAAGTTGCTGGTTCTGGAAAGGTTTTTTTCGAAAATTCTTTAAATTTATCAGGACGTGGCCACCAGTTTCTATGTGGTGCTTTGTGTAAATACATCATCATAAATGGTTTTTCAGGATTACGTTTTTCTTTGAACCAATTAAGAGTCAGATCTGTAATAATATCCGTCACATACCCTTTAATGGTTACTGTATCTCCTTTCTTGGTAATGAAATCAGGATTCAAATAATCGCCTTGTCCTGGCAAAATCATCAAATCATCTACTCCTTTAGGACTATTTCCAAAATGTAGTTTTCCGAACATGGCTGTTTGGTAACCTGCCTTCTTAAATAACTGAGGAAATGTTACCTGGGTCGTATCAAAAGCAGATACATTGTCAATTTTACCATTGATATGTGTGTGCTTTCCTGTTAAGATGGTTGCTCTAGATGGTGCACAAATTGAATTTGTTACTGAAGCATTTTTAAAAAGCATCCCTTCTTTTGCGATCCTATCTATATTGGGTGTTTTTATTAAAGTACTATCATATGCACTTATTGCCTGATAAGCATGATCATCAGACATGATAAACAATATATTTGGTCGCTTAGACTCCAACTTGCTTTTCTTTTCGCTATTACAAGCATAAAGCATTGCGAAAACCACGATAAGAACTACCGATTGACTTAATTTATTCATTATTATAAAATTTATATTTATTAAAAGATCTTTACTTACCTTTTTACTATTTTAATATTCGTTCCTTTATTTTCTACAACTTCTCCATTAGTTTCAATCTCACAATCTCTTGCCATTTCTCCAATTTTCACAGGCATTCCTGTTTCATTCGTAAATTGTAAACCAACCGTTTCTCCTTCACCATAAGGAGACATGGATTCTCCATGTTTGGGATGTGTATAACCTATAAGTATTGGAAGATTCTTTTTTCTTTTTTTCCCTTCGGATGATTTTAGAACCACTTTATTATTCTCTCCCTGAATGGTAATTAAAGCATGAACCAAACGATCAGATTCTGCTGGATCTACAATTAATTCTACATTAACATTACTTCCTTCTACGAATAGTAATGGTCCATAATTGGCATCTCCTACACAGTTTTTAACAATAGCATCATCTCCAACCCAATAAGCTCTTTCTGTACCAATGGTTCTACAGTTTTCAAGTCTAACGCCGTTTGTACGAAGTTCAAAACCTGCTCTCGTATTTTTAGCTGTACAATTTTTAAAAAATATATTTTTGGATGCTCCATAAGTACGAAAACCATCCTCAGATAAGGATTTCATATAACCAGGAGTAACAACATATTTCCCTTCACGATTCTGAGTCCAGGTTCTAAAATTTACATCAAAAGCAGGTCCTGATGTTTCAGCAAGAATATCGTCTGTAGTTCGGATAGCTCCTTCTGCATAACAATCTTCAAAATATACATTTTCTGGATTTTTTTGAATAAAATAACAATGTCCAAAAGAGCGATTATATAATTTACATCTATACAATTTAGTATTACTTCCGGTAACTAACAATCCACTATGTTTTTTATGCTTAATAACGGTTTCTCTGGCTTTTCCTTTTCCAAATAAATCTCCATAACCATAAGGATACGAACCTGCTACATAGAGTGTGATTTCTTTAAGTACATTACCTTCTCCTGCTACTTGCAACACAGTTCCTCCAAGTGAAGTTCCTTCTCCTTTACATCTAATAGTAAGTCCCATAAAAGTATTTCCATTTCCGGTTATCAAGAATTCATCACTATGAATTGGCGGATTTAAAGCTGTACGTAATTTAGTATCCACCTCAATTTCAACACCTTCTAGATTAAATATATTGTTATTTCCACTGAAAGTGATAAACTGAAACTCCTTATTCTCATGACGCTTTATCATTGAATCAATAGATAAATAATCTGTCAGTTGATAAACGCCTGGAGACATGGTAATTATATTTCCACTTTGTGATGCATATTCTGCTAATTCTTTTATGCTGTTAATTTTAATCTCTTCGGCATTGATAAAGTTTGAGATAAAGACCAAACCAAGAATCATTATTTTTTGAGCTATTTTCATATTCCGTTTTTGTAGTATTATTTTGAAATTTGATTTGTAGATACATAATTATAATACACAGATCCTTCTATTTCTCCTTTAGAATTGTAAAACCAAGTTTGAATAAAAGCAGGTCCTTTTGGTAAATTTTCTAAAGTAAAATGAACTCCATCTGCATTTGGATCAACTTTCTTTGTTTCGTCCACATAGACCTTATCACCATTCCATATTTTTATGCGGGCACTAGCAATATCAAGTGCTTTTCCAGGTCCTGCAGAAGTTAATGTTGTTTCGTTTTCAAGTTCTTTAGGCCAACGACGTAAATCAAAATTGTAAGTTCCTTGTTTATCAAATTCAACAGCAATAAACCCACTACCAGAAACTCCTTTTTTAACCATAGCTTGTTCCCAAATTATAGTGCCATGAAAGTCCATAGCATAAAGTTCAGATTCAGGTTCCATAGAACTACCTAAAATAATACGTGTATATTCATTAGAACGCTCATCAACCAATTGCCACCAAAGTTCATATTCTTTCTTTAGGTCTGCAATTATATCAGCGTTAGCAGAATTACTAATCACATCATTTTGTTGTAATTCATCAGTTATCACATCGTACAATTCCCAATCGGATTCACTATTGGTTCGAATTAACCGCCATTTATTAGTAATTACATCACCTTTCCATATATCTTTTCTTACTGATAGTTTTTTATATTTCTGAGGCATTTCTGTCCACATATCATTAATAGTTACTGATCTATTTTTATAATCGATAGGATCGTTAGAAGTGTCATTATCTAAAAATGGTTTGAAACTTCTTCCTCTAATTTTTAATTTTTCAGGTCTGTTTGCAACATCATGAAAATCTAAGATGTCCATAAAAGTAGAAAGCCAATCGATGTGTGCAGTCAATGGTAAAACATCTCTACTTTTTCCTTCTCCACCAAGATTTCCATTTGGCCAGCGAATAAAACAAGGAACTTTAGTTCCTCCATCATAATTAGACCCTTTTCCTCCTCGTAAATAAGTACCTCCTCCATTATCAGTAGTAAAAACAAGTATGGTATTATCGGCAATTCCTCTATCTTCTAGAAATTGTAATAATCGCCCCATATTCTTATCAATATTTTCAATTGTTCCTGTTTTTGCATTTACTCCTTCACGAGCATCAGGAGGTGAAACATGCGGTGCATGTGCAGTTCCTAAAGGAATGTAAGCAAAAAATGGTTTCTCTTTTTTGATGTTATCATCCATAAATTCGAATGCGCGATTGAAAAAGAAATTAGTGGTAAAAGCACCTTCAACTCCATCATCTTCATCGGTCATATCTACTAAAACATCATTCACCAAAATTTTTGCATGATTATTGGTATTATCCCAATAATCTGGCAATTGACCTATACCTCCACCTTTTATCCACGCTACATACTCGAAACCTCTGTCTTTAGGACGAAATGGGTAGTTGTCTCCCAAATGCCATTTAAAGAAAAGTCCTGTTGCATAACCATTTTCTTTAAAAATATCAGCCATCGTAATTTCATCTGCACGCATCATATTTCGACCATTAATGGTATGCCAAACTCCCACAACATCACTTGGTCTTCCTGTTAGTAGCGCTGCTCTTGTTGGAGAACAACTTGGTGAGACATGAAAATCTGTTAATCGTACACTCTCTTCTGCTAGCTTATTTATATTAGGTGTTTGAGGACCATTCTTTTTGTAATAAGAAAAGGCACTATGGCTTATATCATCAGGCATCACAAAAATAACATTGGGTCTATCCTGTGAAAAAACAGGCAACATCATTAAGAAGATTAAGGATGCTACGCACGTTTTAATAAGGTTTCTGTCTTTCATTTTTTATTAATTAAGCAGTAATTATTTTTTTATCGGATTTTCCATAAAATCTTTAACCAATTCTGGATTGGTTTTCTCAACTCCTGTTAACATATATAACACCATTCCTGCATCCGAAGCATCAAAACTGCCTTTTTTTACACAAGTTTCCATTCTCGAATACAACCAATCCCAAGCACCAGGTTTATAAGCTTTATTATTTCGAGATTTTGAAGTTTTCATCCAATCAAATTTTGCCTTAGGAGCCTTTAAACCTAGATAATCTTTGCCTCCATTTTGACTCGTTATTTTAAGCGTTTTTAAACGACCTCCTTCATCCGAAGAAAAATTACTTTTTATCTCTTTAAAAGTCCATCCTGAATGAATGTCCCAATATTGTTTATGCGGTTTGTCACTATGATTATCGTTCCATCCAGAGTGAGAAATAAGCGTTACATATTGTCGTTTCGAAATATCTGCTCTACTGATTGCTTCACCAATAACTTGCATTGGACCAGCGGCAATTATAATTAGCGGATTTTCTTCCGAAGAAGCATTTATTACTTCACGCAAACTATTATAAGCAACCTCTGCATTGTCTACAGCACAAATAAAATTCGTCTTATCAAATCCAAACCATTTTTGTCCACCCAAAGCACTTTCTCGCATTTGTTGGTATGCTGTTAAACCCGATTCTGACGTAGGATGATCTTGATTACTTCCCCAAATATGGTCACTGTAAGTATAAAGAACTAATTTATCTTGAAGATTAGCTGCAGAAAGTAACGCTAGTGAAAGTGGTGTTGCTGCCCAATCATCATGATCATGTTCATTACCATCAGAACTAATAGCAATTCGTCCTTTTCCTTCCCAAAGAGTTTTTTGTGCAAACATCCCGTTTACACATACTATCATGATAAAAATACTACTCAGAATAATAGACTTCATATTTTTGATAATCATTTATTTTTAAATTTTAAGAATGAATTATTTTTCAGTACTAAAAGCCTCAATTGATGTTAGCTCTGTACTTCCTCCGCGTTCGCTACAACCGGATGCTATGTATAATTTCTTTTTATACCAAATTAATTGTGTTCCATGACGACCTTGAACAAGAGAAGGTAACTTGCTCCATGTACCCGTTTTTGCATCTAAAACATCTAGTTTACCGTTTGCCTTTTTCTCTTTTGATGTTTCTCCTCCTGTAAAAATTATTTTATCATTGATACATATAGCAGTACAACCTGCACGTTGCGTAGGAATTGGAGTTTCTAACGTACTCCAAGTTTCTGTTTTAAAATCATAAACATCAATCTCTGGAATTGTTAAATGAAAAACTTTTTTAATTTTTCCTGATGAAATTCTTCCTCCCAATACATATAATTTATCATTACAAATTACTGCTGTAGCATGATCTCTTGCTCGTGGAGCATCTGGAAGTTTTTTCCATTTCTCAGTTTTAAAATCATATACATCAAACCATTTTACATGACCATCCCAATGACCATCAATAATACCTCCAGCTATATAAAGTTTGTCTTTGTAAACATTAGCAGTTGTAGATGCACGAATTCTATCTTTTGGTAGCGCAAAACCTTTCTCCCATAAATCTTTAGCAGGATCGTATACATATGCTTGTGGTAATGGTGTTTCATGAGGATATTTCCCTGTATGAGCACCAATTACGTAAATTTTCTTTTGATATGAAAACCCTTGAAAATGGTGTATTTCTATTGGTGGTTTTGCTCCTGAAGACCACGTATTATTATTCGGATTAAATATAGAAACCTCTTGAATACGACGACCTCCAAGAAGATAAAATAGACTATCAACTTTTACAAAAGCAGCTTCGTGCCTTGCTACAGGTTCTCCAATACAGCTTAAAGTTTCCCATTTATAATCTTTAAAAGATTGCGAAAATATTTGTTGAACAGCAAAAAACAAGAAAACAAGAAAACTTTTTTTAATCATAGTAACGTCTTTTAACGATTTTAATCAATTACTTTTTTATAATGTTTTGCGTATACACAGCATTACCCGATTGTATTTTTACAACATATAAACCAGAAGAAAGACTTGATATATCCAGTTGGTTATCTTCCCCTTTAATCTTTTTTAGAATAATTACTTTTCCTGTAGCATCCGAAATTGTAGCATTACCAGTGATAGATTCTTTAAAGGTTATATTTAAAATATCTGAGGTTGGAACTGGATAAATAGAAATATTTTCTTCTAAAACATTATTTTCTGTGCTAAGGCTTGTAACTTCAGAAAAAGAATAACGCATGTAGGTTCCATTTTTATTTGAACCCAATACATCTACTTTATCTGCCCAACTACGTAACCTTCTTTCGTTTTTATTAGTAATATGAAAAAGAATATCATTTCCATAATAATCAAACCTCCATTTTGCTGAATCATCGGTAACTGTATTTGCCGCCATTATTGAGAATTCGCCATCATCTGCAGTAACTCTCGGTTTGTCTTTCCCACCGATACAATCCATATAATAATAACCTTCTTCACCTGAAACAGGTGTAAATTTCCATTGAACACTAGCACCCGATTCTGTCTCCGCTAATACTGATAAATCATCTCCTCCATTAGCTGCTAATCTGTTATCCCATCTAGGATTGTAAGTTGTATAAATTTTGTTTGCTACTGGCTCAAACGCCGGCGTTAAATCCTCTTCCTCTTCTTCTAATACTGGATATCCGAATTTAGAAAGGAAAAAATTAGCAGATTTAATAGCTATTATTTCTAATGACGGAGAAATACTACTACCACTAAAACTATGTCCTGCATTTGCTACAGTTATCAACTCTAAATCTGCTTTTTTTGTAGTAGCTACCTCTTTCATATATGTAGAATTCAGTACAGGAAGTGTTGTGTCATTTTCTCCATGAACCAATAAAACAGGGAGGCTAGACGCATCTAAAAATTCTGCAGGACTCAAAGACAAGGCCAATGCTGGTTTTTCTTCTAATGTACCTCCTAAAAGACGTCTAAATAATGAACCATCCTCAAAAATTGAGTTCGGAGTTAAATCGGAATTTATAAGAGATGTTAAAGGATAATAAGAAAGTACTCCTTTATAATTTGGTGAAACATCTGACAAAGATGCATCTCCAGGAAAATGTGAATCTGGTACTAAAGCCGTTACCAAAGCTAAATGTCCTCCAGCTGAACCTCCCCAAATCCCGTAATTTGATTCATCTAATTTGTATTCTGCTGCATTTTTTATAAGAAACCTTGCCGCATCTTTACAATCCACTGCAGATTCATAAGATGTTACTGGAGATTTTGCTAAACGATACCCAATAGAAGCAACTATGACTCCGTTATCCACAAGTTTTTTTAACGAACCTAGAAAAGCTGTTTTATAAATATCATCTATACTTCCACCAGCCCATCCACCTCCGTGAACAAATACAACAAACGGATTTTTATCTTTCAATTTATCTGCATCTGGATAAAAAATATCCATTACTTGATTACTTCCATTTACATTTTTATAGACTACTGAATTTTGAAAATTCTCTCCTTCAATAAATCCATACTCTGATTGACTATATAAAAAAGAAAAACTAAAAAGAAAAAAAATGAATAAAATTGACCTCAATCTTGTCTCAGAAATACGTGAGATTATGTTCATCGTAATTATTATTTTGATTAAGAAACGAAAATAATTCAATTTCAAATTAAAGCATATAATTTATAGTTCACTTCGTATAACTCATAGTTTTCTACAGTTATTAATCCCTAATTGCCTATTCATTATATCATATTTTCATTATTAACAAGGTGTCGAAATGTAA
>TARA_R110001592_G_scaffold33316_4_pt1 | contig 11826 bp, 11 predicted proteins | sample TARA_R110001592 | Tara Oceans TARA_R110001592 (sample SAMEA4398387) | marine metagenome | biome: Polar Biome; feature: [SRF] surface water layer (ENVO:00010504); material: water (ENVO:00002006), including particulate matter (ENVO:01000060) such as... | depth 5 m
GCACCAATAATTGAATGTAGTTTTTCGAAACGTTCTAAGGGCTGAATCAATGATTCTAGATATTCAAATTGTTGAGCCATATTAATAAGAGGCTGATTTCGCTTATAAGAGTCCATTGCATTACTCGGACCTTCTTCATAAGTTCTCACTTCTTGAACCTGAAGTTTAGATAAATCCAGAGCAAAACTTGCGATTTGACTGGAATCAAAACCAAGATTCAAGGCAGAACTAAAAGCCTCTTCAAATTGATCACTAAAAAATAGAGAAGAAATATTACCTACCTGCTCTAGAATATCATTAATCGCTTGTAGTTCATTATCGTTAAGATCTCCGTTGACAGAAAACTCAAAACTCGAAGACTGAACAACACCTAGACTTTCCCCACTTGAATTTTTGTCATAATCCACTCTTTGGAGGTCTGACATGCGAATTAAAATCTGATCCCCTTCTTGTGTATTCAATACAAAGTCAGCCGTATTTTCAGTCAACTGTTTAATCGAAGAAGATGCTTTAACCTCTTGACTATTTAAACCCTTAGAAGCTTCAAGCTTATCTGAACGAGCAAAAAGCTCTGTCGAGAGTTTTGGTTTGTTTTCTGAAGAATTTTCAATTGGTGTTTTTTGAGTATTCGAATTTTTATCAATAACAGGATTATTAATACCTTGCTCTATTTTATCTAAACCTTGATTGATCAATTCAAAGCCTTCAGAGATTTCTTCAGATAACTCATCTGTCATTAAGCCAAGATCTTTAATGTCCTTTTCAGCCTGCGCGTAGCCTTTTTCAATACCAGACTTAGCTTGCGCCATCAGGTCATTAAGGCGTTCATTGGAAGCGCCTGATGACTTTTCGGCATTAATTCTATTCTCAACAAAACCCAACACGGTAGCAGCGACTTCTTTAGGAGAAGGAATCTTGAATTCGTAAGATGATTCGAACTTCACGCCAAGTGAAAACTCGATAGACTTTGAAAAAACCTGCCGCCCTGAAGAAATACCACTAAAGATATTGACCTTCAACTCTTCGCGGTAGCTTTGCTGACTTTGTATGCCATTCGACAAGTCTGATGATGGTTTAAAAAAAGATTTTAATCTCTCATTATGCCCAATGGACTGAAGATTATTATTGGATGATAGAAAACCATTCGAATTCATATTTGCCTCCAAAGCCTTAATGCATTTCTTAGGCTTATCTTGTTCACTCTTTTTCTGTCGCTTGCCGTTTTGACAATAAAATTATACGAAGAAATTTATATATATAGGGTTATCGACCAAAAAGAGAAAAACTAAAGGAAATTATTTTTAGACTCAATTATAACGATCTAAAAGCTTGGTTATTTCACCTTGAGAAATGAGATCTTTAAACACTTTATCTAGCTGAGTTTTATCAAATGCAGTTTTTTTGGAGTAAGCACAGAATAAGTCATAGTGCTCAGCATATAAGTCAGCCAAAGCTAACTGGTCAGAAAATTCATTCTTTATTTTGTAATCTAATATCAAAATCGATTAAGGCATTAATTCTATCTAGCAATAACAACTTAATTCCTTGATCGATTCCCGACACTTTCACCGTATCAATATCTCCTTTTGCTATCATCTCCATAATTTTGGGGTGATAGGTGTAGCCATTATAAACAGCTAAAACTTTTCCTTTAAGATCATCAAATACAACTAATTCATGTTTATTGGCAGGCTTGACTAAAAATCGATCTACCCCCTTAAATAAGGCTGGAGACCAATAAAAGTCATCAGGCGTTTGTTTCCAGATAGGATTGGTAATACAGTTTAAATCAATCGCACCTGAAAGAAGCTGAGAGTTAGTTCGTTGAACAAGGATATTTACAAGACGAGGTATAGCCTGTAATCGATCAGCAATTAATTCAGCCAAATCCTTAACAAGCCCACTATCGATATCATTTGAATTTTTATTACCTAAAAATATGAAAGGAAGGCCAACTTCAGACCAATAACTAAAAGTAATCACTTTGTCTTGAGCAGCACAACTAACGCTGTGCAAAAACAGGTATAGATACAGCGAAAATGACTTCATATGAGCCAACCCAAAATTCATATCATGAACACTCATTCATGGTATGTGAATAAGTCTCATCTCACATATATTGATGACGCTTATCTAGACGGTCAGCTGATCATTTAATCGCATGTGCAATAAATTTATGCGCATCGGAGTTATCTACAGGATTAATAAAAGCTGGCGCTATATACTTCGGAGCCAAGAGCAAGCCTTTATCAATCAACTTAGTGATTCTAGGTAAATAATCGATAGATGTTTTCCCTGCAAGCAGGTGATTGAAGTTTGGCTCAGATTCATAGGCATTCAACATTTGATGAAAGCCCTGAAGATATAGAAAATCTTTAGTAAAACCGCCGCCTCTATATACACGCGCTGTAATCGTAAATGCTTGCTCATCAGATGCATGATACTGCTCTTTAAGCAGAAGGAATGTCGTACGGAAGTTTTTTTCTTTTAGCATAGATTCAACAGCTAAAACCCTAAGCGCTAATATCTTTAACCTTTTAACGGTTAAACAACCAGCTAGGTATTCAGCTAAAATAGCCATTCCTTCCTGCGTCATGGTATTCAGAGGGCAACCAATTGAAAGCAACTTTAAAGGTTGGACACGCCCATTTAGTGTCGTTACCAAATGAACACCCACTTCGTGATGCGCTAAAGCCATCGCTTCTATTTTACTCACTTTTGCAGCGTTATTAATTTTTATCGTTGTGCCACTAACTAAAGCATTTGCAATCATTGCATCATCTTTCTTTAGAACATATTCATAACCACGCTCATCAGCAAAGCCACCTAATAAACGCTCTATATCAGAAGCATCCAATGTTGGTTCTGATTCTTCTGGAGAAGAGGTGTCAGGTAAATGCAAAACAAAGTGCGCGTTACGAATATCTTTTTCAGAAGGCTCGCCATAATAACGCAAGGAATCATAGAGAAAATCGCCACTACCAATCGATTTAAACTGATCAATTTTATCTATATATGAGTCGATAATATCTAAATAAATTTGTCTTAAATCTTCATCCTGAATTTTTTCAAGCGGGAGATTAAACAAGCCTCTTTTCAAGCCAAACGCATCAATTGCACTTTTCTTATAAATAAAATTGGGAATTTTGGAATAGTAACCGTCAAAAAAAGCTTTCTTTTCATCCCGATAATTCAATGGACTGACGGCATCCAAAATATCAATATTGCTAACCAAAGCATGAAGTGCTCCATCTAAATTTTTTAGATCTGATGGAATAACTATATTTGTATCTAGCTCATTAATTTGATTTGTCACTATTCTTCCTTCAAGTTCAAAATTTAGGCGTAAAATAAACAACAATGTCGACAGCGATTAGTATGATAATAATCCACTCTAACCAAGCTGAATGCTTATGATGCTGCTCTGAAGCGAGCATATCCAACAATTCTCTTATGGTTGCCAACTTATGATTCAAAATATCAATACGGGGTTTAAGATCTAGATATTTCATAAGGGAAGAATAATAGGGTTCCATTTCAGGGTAATCCCAAAAAAACTCCGGCGTATCAAGCAAGTTAAAGTGAAGTGAAATATCACTACCTGTATCAAATAAAACACCACGTAATTGTGCTAATTTTTTACGACTTAATTTTATTGTGCCTGTTGCGGCTAATTCTTTAGTGATTGATCTATTCTTACTTATCACTTGCTGGGCTCTATCTTCGAACACTTGTAATTTTGTCGATTGAGCAAAGGCATGACTCAGCGCTAAGCGCACTAACTTATCTTCAGAGTTAAGACTAATCACATCATGACGAATTTGAAGCTCCGCCTCTTGATTAAGATGATATGAATAACGCTCTGAAACCTGATCCAATCCAGCATCGACAAACCACACTTTTAAATCATTACATAGCTGCTGTTGTTCGTCAGCTTTAAGATCCCAACTAACCAAAACACCATATTCCATCAACCACGCCTCGCCGTTTGGATACTTTAAGTAATAAGCATCCCGATAACGAATTGCAGACTTCTGATTAATTAAAAACTCATCAGCGTTAGGTATCAGATGACTACCAATATGCGCTAATTGAATGACCTTGTAGGAACTTGAAGCTTCAGTGCTCATAGATAAACCTATTAAAAAGAGGAAGAACTGCCCATACAAATAGAGCAGAAAAAACACTACGGCAGAATCACTAAAAACTTAATACATGGTGAGATCTCGAATGAGAAAAGAAACTTTATTTAGCAGTACTAGATTCCACTTATAACCTAGTTAATTACATGATTAATTTTCGCTTTATATACCTGTTTCACAAAGCATACAAGCGTTATTTTACTTATCTATAAATAAAATTTTAGCCGCGTTTATACCTCAGAATTGTACCTTTAAATGCTTCCTCCAACTTGCTTTCCTGAACAGTTTCTTGGCTATGCTCATAACCCAGTTTGAGCATTTTTTTACTAAATGCAGCATGATTACCGCGGCCAGGATCTACTAAAACAACTTCACACTTCGCACTCGCATGTCGTTCAATAAATTCAGATAAAAGCTCAATATGATCTCGTTCATATAAAATATCAGCACCGATCAATAAATCAAACTTACCCAAGCCATCTTGTTCGTTCTGCCAGCTAGTACGTAAAAAAGGAATTTGCTGGCCTTGATTCAAACGGACATTTTCAGCCAAAAAGCTACCCGCTTCCGGGTGATAATCTGTGGCAGTAATATTTGCATGACGTGAATTCAATAACAAACTGGACAATGCAATGCCACAACCAATTTCAAGTATGCGTTTTCCTGATATTTCGTAGCTCTCCATAACTAATGCCAACACTCTACCTGAATCCCAAAGCACGCCAAATAAAGACCACTGAGCAGATGAAATACCAAGCGATTCAGCTTCACCTAGGGGGTCACTAAACTCTTGATTATCTCGAAGAGATTTTACATGGATATCTACATTTTGAAATTCAATTGTCTGATAACGGACTCGCATAAATTGACCTAAGGTAATGTGTAAAAACACGTAACAAGCCAATTAAAGACGATCCGCCACGTAGGGTAAACTCACTATACATACTTACTTCTCAAATAACCCTCTAATACAAAGCATGTTTAGCTTTTGTGTATTAAACTTAAACACAATTTTTTATATTTAAACCTCAACGCCAAGCAGGAAAAAAATATGGCTAAGCGCGCCTTAACAATAGTCGATAATGGTTTTTTAATAACTGAAACCAATGATAGCCCTAAACACATTGCAGGTTTACAGACATATAAAAAACCTTCAAAAGCATCTAAAAACTTTGTCAAAAACCTTTATGAAAGCTGGGTTACTGTAAATACCGTATACGCCCCTTACAACTTGATTCTCAACAATAAAAACCCACTTGCGCCCTACTGGGAAGAAGCCAAAAATTTCCAAGCAAAAGATCACGTATTTTTTCTAAGGTTAAAAGAAGGCACTGACGATGAAGTGAATGCGCTTGTTTCAGAATTACACGAACCTAGATTAGATTTATCTAAGCCCCTTTGGCGTTGCTTCTTTATTGAAGGTTTATCTGATAACCGTTTTGCCATCTACTTTAGCTTCCACCATAGCGTTCTGGATGGCATTTCTGCTGGAAAAATAATGGAACGTACTCTCAGCAGTATAAAAACCGAGAAAGATAGACCTCCTTTCTGGGCAAGAACTGACAACCCCTATAATAAGAAATCTGGACGTGCCAAACCCACACTAATGGATAAACTTTTAGCTACTGCCAGTGGCAATGTGAAAGCTGTTTATGGTCTTTCGCGGATATCAACACAGTTGTGCTTAGAAGCAATTGGTTTAACAAAAAATGCAATATCACTCCCATTCACAGCAGCGCCTACGCCTTTAACAGGGCCTGTCACTTCTAAGCGAACATTTACAACATCTTCATTACCTATGGACCGAGTAAACCATTTACGCAAAATTACTCGAAACACTCTAAACCACATCGCACTTACTTGTCTCGATGGCGCACTTCATCGCTATCTTGAGCATATTGGTCACCCTTTAAATGCGACTCTAACAATTACTATGCCGGTTAGTTTAAGAAAAGAAGATGCGAAAGTTGGTGGCAATCAAATAGGTTTAGTGGCAACAACACTTTCCCCTAAAACCGATGACCCGATCATTCGCTTGCGCGAAATTGGCTCTTCGCTTCAGGCTGTCCGTCACCAAATCGATGAGTCTCCAGCTGTGAGTATTCAAGCCTATTCTTTGGTTACAAATGGCGTCGCTCAATTATTCGACTTAGTTCATGCTAGCGAGCTTCTTCCTGCACTTTCACACACGATTGTTTCAAATGTACCCGGCCCAAAAAACGCTCTGTATTTAGAAGGTGCTGAACTGCTTGGCTGGTATCCCGTGAGTACACTTGGCCCAGGTCATCGACTCAATGTCACCATGTTTTCTTATAATGGAAAACTAGATTTCGGCATCATTGGAGCTTCTGATTATCTGCCAGATTTAGAAATTATCGGAAAATTCATTTTTGAGGAATTTGAGGAATTAGAAAAAGCGATTATGTCACCAGACATGGGCACCAGTTTGTTAGAAGAGAAACGAAAATCTAAATCAATAAGCGCCTAAGCCTTCGAGTAAAGTTAAGTAATGCGCTCTCTTTTATACTTATATTGAGAGCGCCCCTTCCCTCTTTCTATTAAAAATTCAAAAACCTCCTTTCGTTCAGCTTTCGTTCAGGTAAGAAACCGTATCTTAGCTTCATCGTTTCAATAATTCTTAATTAAGAGCAAAACGCTCACAGGAGAAATATGATGAATAAACTTACACTACCTACGGTTTTAATTTCATTATCAATAGCGCTGCCTAGCATGGCTAAAAGCCCTCATCACGATAATTCAGACTGGGCGAAAGTCACTCAGGTTGACCCCATCATTCGCACAGTAGAATACAGCACACCACACAAAAAATGCTGGAATGAACGATCCCATGATGAACAAGCTCCTCACAATAATGATTCGATGACAGGCACAATCATGGGCGGCATCATAGGCGGCGCACTCGGAAATGCTGTTGGACACAGTAAAAAGAACAAACAAGTAGGAGCAGTTGTTGGATCAATTCTTGGCGCTTCAGTAGGGCATGGCTTATCTAACAATAATTCGTATGACAGACATTCAAATACAACTTATTACAATGGAAAACGTTGCTCAGTTGAAGATAGAATAAGATACGAGGAAGAAATAATTGGCTACCATGTGAGCTATCGTTATCGAGGTGAAGAATATAGAACTCGTATGAATCATCATCCTGGAAAACGCTTAAAAGTCCGTGTTAGTGTAGAGCCCTATTAAGCCCTTACAACTTCCTCTAAAATAAGCTTACATCTCATCGGCCTGTTTATCTCAGGCCGTATTCACTGGAGAAGGAAATTATGATTTTCATTTTTACTGCCATTACTAAGTCTTTTGAGAAGCTTAGGAAAATCATGCCTTACTCATATATAAAAGCAGGCTTATATATACTGAGCATAACTTTCTTTTCATCTGCAAGCTTTGGCTCTAACGAATATTTTTATAAAGCAGAGAAAAACTACCCAGCACATATATCCAACAACCTACTATTAGCTTCAAATGAACTAATCAGTGCTGATCAAGCAGCCAACATCGCCAAGCAAGGTAAAGACAGTAAAGTATTAAAAATCACCAAAAAAGTAGACGGTAATCGAGACTTTTATCGGGTAAAGCTCCTGACACCAAAAGGACATGTTCGACTTATTCTTGTCGATGCTCGCTCAGGTGAAATTGTTCAAGGTAATAAATAGGCATGCGTATACTTGTTGTAGAAGATGAAACCTTACTTCGCCAACAACTGGAGAAGCTACTCACTCAGCATCAGTATGCTGTCGATTCAGCAAAAGATGGAGAAGAAGGCCTATTTTTGGGGCAAGAGCATAAATATGATCTTGCGATTGTAGATCTTGGATTGCCCAAGTTGAATGGAATTGAGCTCATTAAAAAATGGCGTTTAGATGATATTAATTTTCCTATACTCATACTCACAGCCAGAGGTAATTGGCAAGATAAAGTATCCGGCTTAGATTCAGGCGGCGATGACTACTTGGTCAAACCTTTTCATCTGGAAGAACTTCTTTCCAGGGTGAAAGCTTTACTCAGACGTTCAAAAGGCCAGGCCAATTCTTTACTTACTTTTGGAGAACTGAGTCTTAATCTAAGTGAAAAATCTGCGTCCTTTACAGGTCAAAGACTCGAATTAACCGCCTATGAATACAACACCTTAGAGTACCTTGCTCTAAACAAGGGTAATGTTATTTCTAAAACGGAACTAACAGAACATCTTTACGCACAAGATTTCGATCGAGATAGCAATGTAATTGAAGTCTTTGTGGGTCGATTGCGTAAAAAAATCGACCCTACTGGCAAGCTAGAAGTAATTAGTACCGTTCGAGGTCAAGGCTATCGATTTAGCCTCTAATTTGGATGTCTATTAATTAAGCAGGAATACTATGAACGGTTTGGTCAAAGCACTAAAGAAAATTTTACCCACCTCTACAAACTCGATAATTTCTCGACTTTTAATCGCCAGCCTAATTTTACTTCCCTTATTTTGTGGCATTTTAGGGCTGTCATTAGATAAAGCCTTTTCTGAGAGTTTAAAGTCTAATGAAAAAGCGCAACTTCTTCTTCAAGCCTATGCCTTAATCGCTTCAGCAGAATTAAATAACAATGAATTGTGGTTGCCAGAACAACTGACAGAAGACAAATTAAACCAAGTCAGTTCAGGTTTATTTGCAGCTGTATATTCTGATAAAGACAGCAAAACGGTCTGGACCTCTCCTTCTGCAAAAAACGCATCTATTACTCAAAACTGGCGTCCCGAAACACTTGCTTCAGGCGAACAGCTTTTTACTGAATTAGACTATGATGGCGAAACACTATTTTCCTTTCAATATAGCGTAACGTGGGAAACCCCAGACAATGAAAATCTGACATATCAATTTGGAATTTTTAATCAGCAACAAGCATTCAACGAACAGATTTCGATTTACCAAAAAAGCCTTTGGGGATGGTTAGGCACGATTGCCTTTTCAATGATTTTATTACAAATACTCATTCTGAAATGGGGACTAAAACCGCTACAAAGTGTCGCTGAAGATTTACGCTCTATTCAGAGTGGACATAGCGTTCAACTCAAAGGCAATTACCCTATTGAGCTTTCCGAAATGACAAGTTCAATAAACTCCCTACTTAATACAGAAGCAGAGCAAAGAGTACGTTATAAGGAGTCACTTGCTAATTTGGCACACAGTCTCAAGACACCTTTAGCGATTATGCAAGGAAGCTTGTATGAATTAAGCCACGATGCATCCAAAGAACATCATGACAACACCTTAAATAAGTCATTAGCTGAAAAAGAGCTGTCCGAACAGATTATTCGAATCGATCAAATAATAAATTACCAACTTAAACGCTCGGTAGTTGCGCCGAAAAACCCTTTCTCAAATACGGTAAATCTTCGACAGCAATGCGACAAGGTAATTTCCGCATTAAATAAGGTTTATCGAGAAGACAAAACTATTACAGAAATTAAAATGGAAGATGATATTTATTTCAAAGGAGATAAAGGTGACCTTTTAGAAGTTTTAGGAAATGTTCTAGATAATGCATTCAAATATGGAAACGGTCATCTCCGTATTCAAGCAAAACAGATAAACGAAAACCAAGTAAATATTTCCATTGAAGATAATGGCAGTGGCATATCTGAAACATTAAAAAACAAAGTTCTACAGCGAGGAGAAAGAGCTGATACAAGCCAAAATGGGCAAGGAATTGGTTTGTCTACTGTCACTGACGTTGTCAGTCATTATGGTGGAAGTCTTAAGTTAGAGAACTCCTCACTTGGTGGTTTAGCCGTCATAATTGAATTTTAATAAGAAATTTACTGACGTTTTTTATAGCAGAATATACCCTCTGAAAAAGTCACATTTATATTATCTTTTATACAAATTAAATCACTTTCAACTTTACCTATTATGAAGTAAGTTATTATCATTATAATTTTAAATGGACTAGTTTTATGTGGTTACGTACCAGATGTTATTTGGAATTCGACATCACAGAACCCACTCCATTTATATTCATGCTCAGACCACGAAGTGGTGCACAACAATGGATTGCCAGTGAAGAATATCGTCATGAACCCTGCGTCGCAATTAACGAATTTACCGATAATTATGGCAACCTTTGTCAACGCCTAATTGCTCCTCGAGGAAAATTTAGCATTTGCACAACATCTGAAGTCATGACGTCATATATATTAGATAGCGCCCCTGGTGCACCGTTTATTGATATTCCATTTCTTCCAGATTCTGCTCTCAGCTACTTACTACCAAGCCGCTTCTGTGAATCAGATAAACTACTTTCGCTAGCGGCAGAAATAACACAAGGGTATTTACTTGGCTATGATCAAGTTTCGGCGATAGAGCAATGGATAAGAAACAATATTCGTTATAACTATCAGGGTAGTGAAACCCTGCTTTCAGCTAATGAAATACTTCAGAGAGGAGTTGGCGTTTGCAGAGATTTATCTCACATTGGTATTGCCCTATGCCGAAGCCTAAGTATTCCGGCAAGACTGGTAGTGGGTTATTTATATCAATTAGAACCTATGGATCATCATGCATGGTTTGAAGCTTATATTGGTGGTCGCTGGTATACATTTGATCCAACACAGTATTATCGCAAAGGCGGCTATATAGCCATTGGCTATGGCAGGGATGCTGCAGATGTTGCTATTTTCAACCAATTTGGGCCACCTAGTTACCCCATAATACAACAAATAGAGGTTGAACTATTGCAAGATAAAACGTTTGAAAATCCGGTTTATTAACGTCCTCCTTTACATACCTATGTTTACTGGACTAAATTTTGCTAGTTATTTAAAACAATTAAAAAATAAATCAAAAACTCATTATTTCCAAAACAAAACATATCCCCATAGAGGATCATTTTGTTTTTAAAAACAGGATCTAAATAGTTTTTTTAACCAACAGCATTAACTTCATAAAGGTCTTTGAAAATAAATGACTAATAGATGGAACACCTATGAATGCGAGGACTTCTATGATGAAGTCATGAGCAGCCCCGGCAAAGCAAGAAAACCTGCCAAAAAGTTAGTTTCACACTTTATGTCTTTGTCTGAAGAGGCAGTTGAATCGAGGCGTAAGGCAGCTGAATCAACCATTAAAGAAATGGGCGTTAGCTTTACTGTTTATACAGATTGCGGTGACAACATCGACAGGTCTTGGCCTTTCGACATCATCCCAAGAACCATTAGCAAAGAAGATTGGGATAAGACTTCCGAAGGCCTAAAGCAACGCTTGAAAGCGCTAAACATGTTTATTGATGATTTATATCATGATCAGAAAATCATCAAAGATGGCGTTGTCCCTGCGTATGTACTTGAGCAATCTGCAAACTTTCGAAAAGAGTGTATCGGTATATCGCCTCCTTTTGGTGTGTGGGCACACATATGCGGCACCGACCTGGTGCGCGATAGCGATGGTGAATTTTATGTTCTTGAAGATAACCTGAGGGTTCCTTCAGGCGTTTCCTATATGCTCGAAAATAGAGCCATTACCAAGCGCATACTTCCTGAGTTATTTGAAGAAGTAAATATTGCCCCAATAGATGATTATTGCTCCCAACTCTTTGACATGCTGGTTGCACTTTCACCGCGAAAAATCGCAAAACCGGTCGTTGTTGTATTAACCCCGGGCATATATAACTCAGCCTATTTTGAACA
>TARA_R110001592_G_scaffold243219_10_pt1 | contig 11822 bp, 2 predicted proteins | sample TARA_R110001592 | Tara Oceans TARA_R110001592 (sample SAMEA4398387) | marine metagenome | biome: Polar Biome; feature: [SRF] surface water layer (ENVO:00010504); material: water (ENVO:00002006), including particulate matter (ENVO:01000060) such as... | depth 5 m
TCAAGAACAAGCTGTTCAAATGATTGAACAAGTTGCTCAAGGAGGAGGTCAAGAACAACAAGGTCAAGAAGGTCTTTCAGAAATGGCAACGCCTCAAGGAGAAATGGGAGCACCAGAAAGTGCGCCTCAAGGAGCTCCTCCAATGATGGCTAATGGTGGTATCCCTCCAACAGACCTACCTTATATTAATACGGTTTACAATGAGTATAACTTTGAAGATAAAGGATATACTTTTTACGAAATGCCTGAAGGTCACACGGTAATTATTGACCCAAAAACTAATGAGATAATCCACGGTGGAGACGTTAACTATGCAGCAGAGCCTGGAAAAGATAAAGCATATATCGATTCATATACTCCACCTTACAATGGTGCTCCTAAAATGAACGAAGGTGGTATTGCTACTAATGTGTTTGGATTACTAAACTCTGCTAATATGAAAGACTTTGCTTCAATGAAGAAAAAGCTTCTTAAACAATATAAGACAGGGGGAACAGCTAATTTTACAGCTGAAGACATGTCAAGTACTGAAGCAATGAGTACTGCTATGAAAAATATGTTTAAAAGTCATATGTTTAAAAGTTATGCTACTAATGCAGTTGGTAAAGGAAAAGCAAATCAACAAAAAATGTTTGATGCTATACCTCAAGCTAGAGAAGGTATGATGATTGGTACAGATGGAGTTCCTACATGGGACTGGAATAACTATGATCCTATAATGGAAGAACTTTATGATATAAAGTCAGCAGCAGAATTTCGTGCTCTTCCTGAAGCTGATTCTGAAAAAATAATGAATGCTTGGGAAGATTTTCTTCTTGAAGAATCCGATCTTGGAAAAGTATTAAAACGAGAAGGTATAACTATAGACGATTATAAAAACAAACCAGAAGTTAGAACTTCGGTAGATGAACTTCTACCAGACTCATGGGCAGATGAACCAGGCATTGGTGAAAAAAGAAAAGTAATTACTCCTAAGTATAAAAACAAAGCTGAAATAGATGCTGCTTATACAGCAGGAGAAATTACAGAAGGAGAGTTTAGTACTCTTGTTGGAAACTTAAACAAAGCAGATACTTCTGATGTAGAAAGTACAGTTGTAGTTACTGAAGGAGAAAAAACAACAACAGAAAATTCTAAAAATGCTGATTCAGGTGATACTAAAGTTGTAACAGAAGGTCCTAAGAAAGGAGCTACTCAAACATTTGATGGTGAGAAATGGGTTACTGATGTTCCAGAAGGTCCTAAGAAAGGTGACATCCAAGTATGGGATGGTGAAAAATATGTAACTAAAAAAGCTGACAATGCAGGAGATGTTTCTCAAGGTCAAGCTAATATACAAATAAATAGAGTTAAACCAGGTTTATATGCTGATAATACTAGAACTGGTAGAGGTAGAGGAATAGGAAGAAATGGAGTAGGAAACTTTTTACAAAACATGTCTCAAATTGTAAATAAGAATCAAATAGGTGTTCAAGGAAACATGAGCCCTGAAGAGTTTGCAAAATACAGTAAGAATAATAGCATTGCTGGTATTGATTACAAGAGAGGACTTTTTGGTAAAGAAAAATTTAGTATTAGATTTAATCCTAACACAGGACAAGAAGAGATTGTTGATAAAGATGGTACGGTAGTAGATCCTTCTATGGTAGATTCCAATGCTGAAATAGTAGATGAAAACGGAAATCAAGTAATTTCTGGTGGTAAAGAAATGGTAACTGCTATAGATAATAGTGGTGCTGAATTACAACTATCTAAAGAAGATGCTATTGCTTCAGGAATGGAGTATACGGTTAATGAAGTTAATAACAAGTTGTTAAACAATCAAAATAATAATCTTGTTGATAACAGAGAAACTCCTGAAATTAAAGCTCTTCGTGATAAAATAGATCAAGAAGGTTCTAGAAAAGAAAACCGTCAAAGTAAACGTAATACTAGAAAAGATGTAATATTTGATAAACAACAGAACAAAAATAAAAGAAAACTTTACGATAAGTGGGAAAAAGAAGATCGGTCAGATGTTATGAACAAGTTAGCCAACTTGCGTGTTAAAGAAGAAGCAATAGGAATCAATGGTGAAGTTCTTGATGTAACAGGTTCGGGGCCAGAAGTTCAGCCAAAAGATGTTTCAACATTTCCTATGATATATAATAAAAACAATCCTTATTCAAAAACAGGTATGAGGGTTGCTCCTGGAATGACAAGTATGACAAGTAATGAACCAGACGCAGTTGCTAGACGAAACGCAATGTTTCAAGATGCTATACAATCAAATCCTAGAAAACTTGCAAGACAAGAAAGAAGACAAGAAAGAAGACAAGAAAGAAATGTTAGAAGAAACCCAGCACCAGTTCGAAATAGTAATGATGAATTTGACTTACCATCTAAAGTTTATGAAGTTGGTGGTTTAATATGGGATCAAGATTTACTAAAGTTTGTTAATGGAGGAACACTTCCTCAAGCAAAGAATGGACTTTACCAATCTTATGATGAATACGAAGAGTATTCCAATCAAGGTGACGGTGACCAGATTGAAGCTAAGTTTAAACCTTTATTTGAAAAAGAAGTAGATGTTGCTTTAGCAGGTAATCAAGCTATGGAATTAGGATATACTGCTTTAGATGTGTTTAAAAGAAAAAATAATTTTGTACCACAAGACGATAAAGATGCTGCTTTATCTTTAGATGCTCAAATGAATACAGGAATAGGTGCTGGAGATGAAGGTATATACGATCAGTTTGGTGATCAACTTGATCCAGGTAATCCTTTAGCAGGAAGAAGTGGTGATAATTTTACTAGAACAGGAAGATCTCTTAACGCACCTTACATGAAAGGTGGTGGTGAATTAGTATATGCTCAAGCTGGATTACAAGTAGGTGACGAACTTGAATTATCATCTGAAGAAATGATGGCATTTGCAAGACTAGGATATCAAATTAAAGCAATAAAATAATGGCTGGCACTAAATATAGAATTGTAGGTCTACCTAAAGCTAAAGAAGGAATGCATGTTACGCAAAAAGTTCCTAGAGGTGAAGCTAACGTAGAAGCAGAAAAAGGAGAAACAATGATTACTCGTGATAACGTTAGTAATCAAAAGAAACTTGTATCTATTGGTGGAAAGAAGCATAGTGAAGGAGGAACTCCTCTTAGTGCAGAACCTGGTTCAGCAATTTTTTCGGATTATCTTAAGATTAAAGATCCTATGATTTTAAAGTTCTTTAATGAAACTGGTAAAAAGCCTAAAACTTTTGCTGATATTTCAAAAAAGTATAAAATTAGTGAGTGGTCTGAAGAAAGAAAAGAAGAAAATAACGATAAGATTACCAACGCATCTTTAGATAAAAACCTTGATAACGCAAACTTTAAGTTAAGTGCTCTGTTTACAGTACAGGAATTCCATGAAAAGAAAGGTTCTCCAGAAGAACACTCTAAACATTTTGAACCGTTCTTAGAAAGAATGGGATTAGATTATGAAGAGATACTTGGAACTAGTGGACAAGAAGGACAAGAAGGTGCTCCACCTAAGATGGCTAAGTATGGAACTCAAGTAAGACTTGAGGAAAAAATCTTTGATAAACTTCCTATGGCTAAAAGGGGAGATGCTATTAAATCAGCTCCACCATATGGTGAATCTAATGCTTATGGAGATACAGGTGTTGAAAGATTAAATAAATACCTTAAGATTTATAATATTGCTGAGTTGAAGAAAGGTGCAAGCAAAGCTGCTATTCAAGCTAAAGTTAAAGAAGCACAAGCTGCAGCATTTGCAAAGAATCCTGATCTTATATTAGATTTCATGACTACTGATACAGAGAGTGATGAAAAAAGTCATCAGCCAAACATAAAGCTTCAAAAAATAATGCAAGATGTTGCTGGTAGTAAAGTAACACCTACTGGCCCTAATGGTGCATACAGTAATGTAGACCTTAGAGCAATGATGGAAGAAGGGACTATTACAAATGAAAATGTTACCAATGCTTATGGAGATGGTAAGTGGTGGTACAGAATGGTTAATTCTAACATCAAGGATGTTTCTGAAACTGAAATGGTTGAGAAGCAAAAAATGCTTGATGAAAAAGGAATTAAACAAGGTGACCTTAATTATCTTTATATAGGTGACGGTTACTATGAAGCATATAGAACTAAACCAGATGGTACACTTGAACAAGTTGAACCTGATCCAGCTGTAGTAGATGAGCTTTATCAATGGGAAGTTGATCCAATGGATGCTTCACCAGAACGAGCAAAGAATATGGATTTCTTATGGAGTAATAAGAGAGCCTTGAAACAAGCCAAAAAAGCTAAACGTGATATTCCATACTTGGAACCATTTACAGCTACGGAGGACGTTACTTATGCAGAACAAGCATACTATAGTCCAGATCAAGCTATTAATGCAATACAATCGCTCTCAGGAGCTCAAGGAACTAAACAAGCTATGTTTGCTCCCCAGCAACAACAAGTTGCAAATTCTATGGCTGGACAACAGTTTGAATTAATGGGTAAAGTTATTGGTAATTATGAAGATAAAAACGTAGCTGCTTACAACCAGGAACAACTAGTAAATACTAATATAGCAAATCAAGCTTCTACAAGATTAGCTTCTGCTATTACAGGACATCACGATAAGTATACTAAGTTGAAGCAACAGTTTGCTAATGCTAAGACAAATGCTGATAATAACATTGCAGAAAATGAAATTGCAATGTGGCAAGAAAGAGCTGATAGATTAAATCTTGAAGCTACTATTGGTGAACAATATGCTAAAAATCCAAATACAGGTGTTCAAGAATTTATTAAGGGTAAAGATTTTGCTCCTAATTCTAGTAGTTCTAAGACAGTTGCTGATACATATAACGATCTTGCTAAAACGTTACCTGCAGGGACTCCACCAGCAACAATATCTAAATTAGCACTAGCAGAACACTCCGGTAAATATAATGTACAAAAAGTGGATCCACCTCAGAGTTCTCAATATCAATAATCTAACTAAAAAATGTTTACTATTAAATTAGTACTTTTGATAAAACAATAATAATGGCAAGTTACATTCAAGGCGTCCAAGATAATATTGAAAAAGTAAGACCACCTCAGGCTAATCTACAGTTTGAAGCTCAGTTATTACAAGCCAGACAATCTAAATATGATATTGGTCACAAAAAACTTAGTGATCAATATGGTAAGATATTAAACTCTGGTCTTACTAGAGGAGATAACATTAAAGCTAGAGATGATTTTTTTAAACTTATAGATGGTGACTTAAGAAAAGTTGCAGGAATGGATTTATCATTAGAATCAAATGTAACAAAAGCACAAAATGTATTCAGTCAGGTATATGATAATGATTACCTTGTAAAAGACATGGTTTGGACAAAGAACTTTCAAAATGAAATGAAACGTGCTGAGTCATTTAAAAACTGTGTTGATTCTGAAAAATGTGGAGGTGAGTATTGGGATGATGGTATAAAATACATGCAGTATAAAAAACAAGAGTTTGCTGAAACAGATAATGCTGATTCACTTAATTTTGGAAATGCTGAATATGTACCGTACAATAATGTAATGTTAAAGGCTCAAAAAGCTGCTAAAGATGCTGACCTTAATATAACAATGGATCAAGTTTCAGGTAACTATAAAGTAACTACAAAGAACGGAGATTTGTTAACTCAACCTTTAACTGCACTTTTTGAAGGTTTATTTGCTGAGAATCCAGGATTACAAAAGCAGTTTGAAGTTGAATCTTATAATGAAAGAAAAGATTGGGCATCTAACAAAATGCGTTCAGGTGATTATGGTACAATGCAAGAAGCTGAAGTAGGTTACATAACAGAAAGAGCAAAATTAATGCAGAGTCAAGTCGATGCTATTGCTACGAACATTGGTGCAGATAATGAAAATCTTGACCTGCAGATTAAAGCTTTACAAGTTAGACGAGATAATAATCAAGTATCTGAAGGTTCTGATGAGGACTTAAGATATATAGAACTAAATGCATTAAAACGTGTTTCAGATAAAGCAAAAGGTTATGCTGACTTATCTAAATTTGCAATGGAAAAAGCAAATAACCGAAGTGTTATTAGAAGTATTGGTGAACAAATGGATCAGGCTTCTGGTTTAGTAAGACTTGATAATAAATTAAAAGAGGCTGTAGGTGTATTTAAGTATGTAGATGCTGAACAAACAATGGAAGCAGATAAATTTGCTGTAATGGGTGTTCAACATGGGTACAACGTTGCAATGGAAGGCCTGAAAAGTGCCAATAGAATATCAGAAGAAGACAATAAGCAAACAAATAGATTAGCTCTTGCTACATTTAAAGGTGAAAATAGCGGTAAAATACAAAGTGTTAGCAACGCTCTTGATAAAAAATTTAAAGAAATAAATGGTAGTGGAACTGCTAGTGCTTTAAAGGAAATAGAAAACGGTGCTAACGACAAGTATAAAATTTATAATGCGCAAGATTTAAATGACGAATCAAAAAGCACAGAAGGTGTTAAAGCTTCTAGTATAAATATAAATAAATCGTTAAGTAGCTATCGTAATGGTCCTGAGAAAAGAATGTGGATGGAGCTTAAAAATGCAGAAAATAAAAAAAATAGAATAGATTTTATACGTAAAGCCAAAGCTAAAAAAATAGATCAGCAAAACTCAACTATAGGTGTTAAATCTGATTGGCAAGATCAAATAAAAGACCCAGATGCTATTTACCAAAATCAAAGCTATGAAGTTTCAGGTAATTCAAATGGTTCAGGTGACGGAAGTGTTGTTAACTATACTTATGGTAAAAATAACTACAGAAAAAACAATGGTACTTGGGAAAAGAAAATAAATGGTACATATAAACCATTAGGTGGAGATGTTAAAGCAAGATCTGCAGTTTTAAATAAAAGTGCTGTTGAATCACCTACACAACCAGAAAAAAATCAAACTCCTAATAATAATACTTTAATTGTAGAAAATGGTTCTGAAGTAAATGATAGGCATATACAACTACTTGCAGAAACAACTACTGGTTCAACTAAAAACTATTATGAAAAAGTAATAAAGAACTCTAAGAAAGCAGGATTGTCACCAGTTAATTATATAAAATCCCAAAAGGACAGTAAAGATAAATTGAACGCTGTAGCTAATAGATTAAAACAAAAACAAAAATCTGGTGAAATAAAAGAAAAGGGTTATTTCTCTGAACAAGTATATGATGACGATAATCTTACAGATGCGGCTTTACAATATGTAGCTAACAACGTACCTAGTTTGAAATTGAAAAACTATTATAGTAATATAATTGATAAAGGAGGGATGGAATATCTTAAAAATATAGCATCTGATGAAGAACGTGAAATTGTTTATAACAGAATAGGTTACCGTATGGATCAAGCATACAATCAATATGACGGATTTGTTGCTACAGAATCTACAAGTACAGTTCAAGGTGATGGTGCATCTAAATACTTTGACGGTGTTAATAAAACAGCAAGAGACGCTAGATTTAATGCTTCAAGTACAATTACAAATAAATATTTAGAAACACTTGATCCAAATTCAGATCAGTTTAAAAGTCTTGTTTTGTACACAGAAGATTATTTAATTAAACATGGCGACATTGATAAATATGGACAATTAAGTTATAATGGTGAAAAAATTGGCTTTGTTTATAGAGATCCAGATGGAGTCGGTAGAACTAGACCAGAGAGATACCAAGGTTCTGAAGTATCTAAAGGTTCTGAAATAAGAAAAAATCTTTCGTTAGGTGATGCAGAACGTGGTGAAATAATGAAATTAGAAAATTTTCAAAACTTTGCAAAAAAACATAAATATTTTGCTGAATCTGTTTATCAAAATAGAATAGCAGGTTTAGATCCTGGTTCAATTAAAGGTGATTGGTTTAAAAGAGACACAGAGTATGATAATGAAGAAAATCCAGGTTTTAAAACTTTAACAAAAGATTACAATTGGAACAAGCAAACACATAAAATGTTGATTGAGTCTAAAAAAGAAGCGAGTGATGTTATATTTAAGAAATTTTCAGAAGAACTTGGAAAAGTTTCTGAGGCTGATGCTGAATTGTTTGTTAAAAACGGACAATTTTCAATGCCGAAAAGTTGGAGTGATTGGACTGGTGAAGAGTATACGAAGATTAAAAAAGCTTATAACGAAGCTATGGCTTTTTCATACTCAAAAGGTAAGATTAATCCGTATATGGTTGGTGCAGGTTCTCGTGTAGCAAAAGATCTTACATTTTATTCTCCGGACCTTACTAACGGAGATAATCCAGGCGTTGCTGATGTTATAGACTTTCTTAGAACTTCAGAAAAAGCAGGTGGTATTAAAGAAAACTTAACTCGTGTACAAACAAAAGGAATTGGTAGTAACTGGACTATTGGTACTAAAGATGGTAACGATATACTTTTTGAACAAATCCTTAATGGTGAGTTAGAAATAAATAATATTAATTTTAATCCTATTACGGGTGTTGATCCAAATGAAGAAGCAAGAAAAGGAAAAAAAACTGGATCTAATAATCTTGCTACAGGTAATACAGGGGATTGGTCAAGAATGGAAATATTATTAAAAGATAAAACTAAAATAGTTATTGATTTAAGTAACGATCAGGCAACAAGTCTTTTTACAAAAGCAACTAATACACCTAGAGCTAACGCTTTAAATATAACTGGTCAATATACTTATATGGAATCTGGTGCATTAACAGGTGGAAAAGATGGAGATAACCCTGTAAAAATTAATCGTATTAATAATAGCACTCTTGGTGTTACTGGTAAAATATGGAATTGGGATTTTGATTCTAAAAAAGGTGTATACAAAGATTTGCAAAAAGATGTCATTGATAAACTTGGTCAAGAGTTTAGTAGTCCTGAGCTTCTAGAAGAATTTATTGACTTAGCATATGAAACATCACAAAAACAATACGATCTATACATGCCTAAAGTTACTAAATAATGGAAAATACAAATGATGATTTTTTAGAAAAGTTAAAATTAGAAATGAATCCTGTTTTAGAGGAAGCTCCTGAAGTTATAACTCCAAAAACAACTAAAGATTCTAAACCTAGTGGTGATGATTTTTTATCAACTCTTAAAGAAGGTTATTCAAAGATTACTGCTAATGTTACTAATGAAGATAGAGAATTTAGTAAAGCTGCTGTAAGTACAGTAAACTTATCTAAGTACGATGGGAATATTAAAGCTCTTCAGTCATATGGTTCTAGATTTAAAAAATATGGGTATAATCCTCGTATAGATAATTTAAAACTATATCAAGATTTAACTACAGATACTGAAGCTTGGAGCCGTGCTTTAACAGGATTTACAAAGTTAAAAGATATTGGTTTTACAGATAATTTTGGATTTGGTGTTTTAGCAGGTGAAAATGCTCATAAAGAGTATGAAGATATTGTTGCTACGTATTCATCTCAAAAAGGTGGTTCTGCAGGATTCACTCAAAACCTTCTTATAAATGCTGGATATACAGGTGGTATTATAGCAGACATGGCTCTTGAAGAAGCAGCTTTAGCTCTTGGTACAATGGCAACTGGTGGAGCAGCAAGTGCGTATACAGCACCTTTAATGGTTGCAAAGTGGACATCATCAATAAATAAAATACGTAAAGCTTATAACGGGTATAGCAATTTACGAAAAGTAATTAAAACAGTTGATGCAGTAAAAGACGTTAGTAAAGGTAGAAAAGCATTAAATGCTACCGGAAGGTTTTTTAATCCTCTCGGAAACACTACTAGTTTTGTTAAAACATTAAATAATGCAGGAACATTAAAGGATGCAAATAATATAACAAAGTTTGCTCATGGAACTGGTTCTGTATTCAGAGATGTCAAAGCTATTCATTTAGCATTTACTGAAGCTAACCTTGAAGGAAACATGCTTAACGATGAGCTTTATCAAAATCTTGTAGATAAACACAAAGGACCGTTAACAAATTCTGATATAAAGCGTTATAGAGAAACATCTATGACGGCATCTAATTGGGCTAAAGGTGAAAACATGTTTGCTATTGCAGCAACAAATAAGCTTGTGTTTAACAACATGTATAAAGCTTTTGATGATTTAAAAGGCATTGGTAAAAGATTAAATAGTACAAGATTTTATAATGTATTTAAACCAAAGACCGGAGTAGCAAGATTAGAACGTAAATTATTTGGTGGTATTCCAGAACGAGCTAAAATGATGTTTGCTGATGGTTTTGGTACAGGAGTAAAACGTGCTCTTAAAGGTACAGTAAAAGGAATTGGTAGTAAAGGGGGTACATATTTTACTGCTAATATAGGTGAAGGTTTTCAAGAGAATTTACAAGAGATGATAAACGCTAAAAACATGCACATGTATGGTTCTAGGCATCACGGTGATTATTTTGATAGCATGTTAGCTGGAATAAAAGACCAATTTACAGCACAAGGTGGTGAAACTTTTCTTTCTGGTTTTTTAATGGGGGGATTAATTTCACCAGTAAACATGACAGTTAAAGCAGTGTCTAGTATAAAAGCTGATAGTTATAAAGCCTTTACTAACAGAAAAGAATTTAAAGCAACAAGACAAGCTGAAAAATTAAGATTGGAAAGTGATGTTAATCTAATTAATGAAGCTTTTGAACACCCTGCAGATATATTTAAAGATCACGGGCTTAAGTTAGCACAACAAGCAGCTTACGATGAAGAGATGCTTGAAGCATCTATGAATGATAACAAATATGATTTTCAAAGAATTAAAGAAAAAGGATATAGAGCTGAACTGCACACATTAATGCAGTATGATATGATGGATCAGTTTCAGGAACATTTAGGTGAGATGAAAACAATGGATGCTCAACAGTTTCAAGAAGCATTCCCAACGGTAGGCAAAAACTTAACTAAATCTCAACGCGATGAGATTATAGATAGAAAAATTGAAAAAGCTAAATCTTTTAAAATACATTATGAAAATGTAAAAAAGAATGTTATTAATCCAGTTGACTTAGCTAAACTTGATAAAAACGATCCGGATTATCAAGTAGCAAAAAATTATCATACATATTTTGAAAAGTCAAAAGAAGAATTAATATTTTCACAAGCTGCGTTTGAAGAGAACCTTAAAACTAAGCAGGACTTAATGGAAGCTGTCAGAGATGACTTTGGTGGAACTAAAGGAATTGGTGGTGAAATAACAGGAGAAATAGATACATCTTTTAATGAGTATCAAAAGTTATTTAGTTCTGGATCAATTACTGCTGAAGTAGAACTTCTTTCTGGTGAAATAGCTGCTATACAATATGCAGAAGCAACTCCTAAAGAAAAAGCAATTTTAAAAAAGAAACAAGCTAAACTTGATTCTTTAATAAGGTTTAAAGAATCGTTAGATGAAATGCAGTCTGTAACCAGAGAGCTTGCACAATTAGAAAACGAAGATCCAGATTTTTTAACACCTGCAGGTAAAAAAGAAATTAAAAAATTAACTAAGCAAAAGAAAGATGCTACAATTAGATTGTACAACAGACATGGTGATTATTTAAAAAACATTAGCCCTAACATGACTGAAGCGAAATTTCAAAATGTTGCTGAAAGCACGTTTGAAAAACTTCATGATTATTATAAGTTAGAAAGTGCTAATGAAGTACATGATCTGGTTATTAACATTCTTACTAACGATGGTCTTTTGCATGAAAAGATTCAAAGAGATATGGAAATGACTGAAGTGTTTATGGCTCAGTTCAAAACATATGTAAAAAACTCTTTAACACAAAGTAGAAATAATGAATTAGTTGACCAGGCATTAAATGCTTTATATGCTAAAGGAATTGGTTTTCCTCTTTCTGATT